>ERZ1684501.3-NODE-3-length-268968-cov-4418.282110_pt1 | contig 268968 bp, 286 predicted proteins | sample MGYA00580191_ERZ1684501 | MGnify/ENA primary metagenome ERZ1684501 (study PRJEB41475, sample SAMN08455322) | hot springs metagenome | biome: temperate mixed forest biome [ENVO:01000212]; feature: neutral hot spring [ENVO:00002181]; material: water | place: New... | reverse complement strand
AAGATTTATCTTTAGATGAAATTTCATACAATTTAAATCCATGAACATCTCTAATGTACTCAATTTTAAAACCGGGTATAATTTTCTCTCCTTTCTCCCCCGCCCAAACAACACTCCCTAAAAACACATAAAAAACAATTACTAAAATCGTTAGAAATTTTAAACCCTCTATACTCATACCCCTGTAAAAAATTTTATACAAACCAAAACTCGCTGTCAGACACCGTACCACCTTACTTTTGTTTAAGAAAATCCAATAAAAGTGGGAGCAGGAACCCCCACAATCCACTTTATCTTTTCCTTAGCTTCTTCTATAATTGATAGTTTAGAGTATGCCCGTAGCTATCGCTCTTTTCGTTCTCTTTATGTCTTTCCTTCCCTTTCACCTTCTTAAATCACCCGAAGGGTCAGAGATTCAAATAAAAAAACTAAGCATTGAAGAGTTTGCTCCAGAAATCCCAGAAAAACTTCCCCAAAGGGAGCTAAGGTTTCACCTCTCTTCTGACCCAAAAACCTTAAATCCCGCGGTAGCTATGGAGACATCCTCAACCGCAGTTATCGGAGATGTCTTTAGTGGATTAACGAAATTAGACCTAAGGACTATGAAGCCAAAGCCAGACCTTGCGGAAAGCTGGGAAGTCTCAGAGGACGGAAGAGTCTGGACTTTTCGCTTAAGAAAGGGAGTAAAGTGGAGCGACGGAGTGCCTCTGACTGCTGATGACGTTGTCTTTACTTACAACGAAGTTTATCTAAACGATAAAGTTCCTACATCCGTGAGGGACATGCTCGTAATTGAAGGGAAAAAGCCTGTAGTAGAAAAAATAGACGACTATACCGTCAGATTTATCCTTCCAAAGCCCTTTGCACCTTTTTTGAGCGTCGTGGGAGCGGAGATTCTTCCCAAACACAAGCTTGAGAAATACCTAAAAGAAGGAAATTTCGCCTCCGCGTGGAACGTAAATACCCCTCCCAAAGAAATTGTAGGGACGGGTCCGTACAAGATTACCGAATACCTAAAGGGTCAAAGGGTTCTTTACGAGAGAAATCCCTATTATTACGAGAAAGACGAAAAGGGAAACCAGCTTCCTTACCTTAAGAGAAAGGTAGGAGTAATAATACCAGACCCCGATACCGCTCTTCTTAAGTTCGTAAACGGAGAGATAGACTACATAGGAGTAAGGGCTCAGGACATCCTTTACCTTGCAACCCAAAAAAGGAAGGACTTCGTAATTTACGACCTTGGAGCAACGCCTTCAACTACATTTTTGGTTTTCAACCAAAACCCAAAGGCAAAGATTCCCAAGTATAAGCTAAAGTGGTTCCAAAACAGGATTTTTAGAATTGCTATCTCCCACGCTATAGACAGAGAAGGTATAGTAAAGCTCGTTTACAACGGCCTTGCAGAGCCCCTATACACTCCCATAACTCCTGCAAATAGACCCTACTACGACGAGAGTTATTATCCAAAGTTTGAATACGACCTTAAAAAGGCAAGAAAGCTCCTTGAGAGCATAGGCTTTAAAGACAGAAACGGAGACGGGGTTTTAGAAGACCCAGAAGGACATCCTTTGGAGATTACCTTGCTGACGAATGCGGGAAACAAAGAGAGAGAAATGATAGGAGCGATAATAAAGGAAGACCTAAGGAAGATAGGAATAAAGGTTCACTTTCAGCCTATAGACTTTAACTCCCTCGTTTCTCGCCTAACCGCTCCCCCTTACGAGTGGGAGGCGGTAATTATAGGGCTAACTGGTTCTATTGACCCCCACTTTGGAAGGAACGTGTGGCACTCTTCCGGAGCTTTGCACATGTGGAATCCAAGACAAGAAAAACCCCAAACCGAGTGGGAGGCAGAAGTAGATAGGCTCATAGACCTTGGGGCTACGGAGCTAAACTACGAAAAGCGGGTAGAAATTTACAAAAAAGCCTTTAAGATTATAACGGAACAACAGCCGATGATATTTATAGCGGCTCCCAAGAGCATGGTTGCGGTTAAAAACCACCTTAAAAACGCTTTTCCTACGGTTTGGGGGTGGTACGAACCCCTTAGAGTTTTTATAAAGGAGTGAAACAGCTCGTAAAATAAATTCTTATGCTTACAGACCTTGGAAACTTCAAAAGGGACAAATACTGCGGAGAGGTTTCCTTAGAGGACGTAGATAAGGAGATAAGGCTTGCAGGCTGGGTTCACAGAAAGAGACACCACGGAGGAGTAATCTTTATAGACCTAAGGGACAGAGAGGGAATAGTTCAGGTAGTGGTTGAAGAAAAGACGAGCCCCGAAGCTTACGAGGTAGCAGACAAACTAAAGCCCGAATACGTTATTGGAGTTGTAGGAAAGGTAAGAAGAAGGCCCGAAGGAACGGAAAACCCAAAGCTAAAGACTGGATTCGTTGAAGTGGTTGCAAACCAAATTCTCCTCTTTAACACCTCAGAGCCCCTTCCCTTCCCCGTTGACGAAGAGACCCCCGTTTCGGAAGAGGTGAAGCTCAAATACCGCTACATAGACCTTAGAAGAGAAAGCATGAAGAACAACCTAATCTTTAGACACAAGGTTTATCAGATAACGAGAAACTTTTTTACGAAGGAAGGTTTTATAGAAATAGAAACGCCCTTTTTGACGAAGTCTACCCCAGAGGGAGCGCGGGACTTCGTGGTCCCCTCAAGGCTCCATCCCGGAAAGTTTTACGCCCTTCCCCAATCTCCCCAGCTCTTCAAACAAATCCTTATGGTAGCAGGCTTTGACAAGTACTTCCAAATAGTCAAGTGTTTTAGGGACGAAGACCTAAGGGCGGACCGCCAGCCCGAGTTTACCCAGATAGACTACGAGATGTCCTTCGTTTCGGAAGAGGACGTTATGGGGGTTGCGGAAAGGCTTGTTGCAACCCTTTTTAAGGAACTTCTTGGAGTGGAGCTCAAAACTCCCTTTGAAAGGATTTCTTATGCCGAAGCCTTGGAGAGATACGGAACGGACAAACCAGACAGGCGCTTTGGCCTTGAGCTTATAGACTTAACGGAAATCTTTAAGGATACGGACTTTCAGGTCTTTCGCTCAGCAATAGAGTCCGGAGGTGTCGTAAAGGCTATTAACTTTAAGGGCTCAAACCTCTCAAGAAAGGAAATAGACGAGCTTACGAAGTTCGTTCAAAGCCTTGGAGCAAAGGGGCTTGCGTGGATAAAGGTAGAAACAGACAAACTCACCTCCCCCATTTTAAAGTTCCTTTCTGAAAAGGAAAAAAGCGAGCTCCTTAAGAAGGTAAACGCAGAGCCCGGAGACGTAATCTTCTTTTCCGCGGACAAAAAGGAGATGGTTTACAAAATTCTTGGAAACCTCAGGCTCTACATCGGTAAGAATTACAACCTTATAGACCAAAGCAAGTGGGACATCTTCTGGGTGGTTGACTTTCCCCTAATGGAGTGGGACGAAGAGGAAAATAGATTCGTGTCCTTACATCACCCCTTTACTATGCCAAGGGAAGAGGACATTCCCAAGCTAAAGCAAGCCTTAGAAGTGGAAGACCTTGAGGAGAGAAAGAGGCTCGTTCATTCCGTAAGGGCAAGGGCTTACGACCTCGTATTAAACGGAGAAGAAATAGGCGGTGGTTCTATCCGTATACACAGAAGGGACATACAAGAGTTAGTATTTAAACTGCTCGGAATTGGGGAGGTAGAAGCCCAAGAAAAGTTCGGCTTTTTACTTGAGGCGCTCAAATACGGAGCACCTCCCCACGGAGGGCTTGCCTTTGGACTTGACAGGCTCGTTGCCCTAATGCTCGGACTTAACTCCATAAGAGACGTTATAGCCTTCCCAAAAACCCAAAGGGGAATATGCCCCCTTACGAGCGCACCCGACTACTTAGAACCCAAACAGCTAAAGGAGCTCCACATAAAGGTGGTTGAGTAGCTTAGGGGTTTTCTTTGGCGGTAATTATTCTTTCTAATTCTTTTAAGAGCTCCTCTTTTGGCTTGTCCGTATTTACTTTTGCATACACTATTTCATTTGGCTCTTCAAATACTTCCTTTTGTTTTAGATAAATGCTAAAGTCTGCATCTGAGACATCTTTTCGCTTGGAAAGCCTTTCTTTAATAACCTCTTCTGGGGCAAAAGCCAAGATAAACAAAGGCTCTTGAAAGTTTTCCAAGACGAGCTTTCTTTGCCAGCGCTTTAAAAAGGTAGCGTCTAATACCACCCTTTTGCCCTCTTTAATTAGCTCCTTAGCCCTTTTTATCATCTCTTCGTAGACTTTTCTCGTTATGTCTTCGGTGTATATGCCTTTACCAAACTCTGCCTTTGCGCTCTCTTGGGGTTTTAATCCAACGAGCTCTTTTCTTATAACGTCGCTTCTTAACCATTCATAGCCAAAGTGTTCGTGAAGAAGGGAAGAAAGGAAGGACTTCCCGCTACCAGAAAGGCCAAACACTACTACGGGACTTCTCACTTTTTGTCTTCCTCTATCTTTTCCTTTACGAAGTCAATAGCTTTGTCAATGTCTAAGTCCCACTTTTCTCCCGTTATTCTGCTTTGAACCTCTACCTTTCCCTCCTTTACCTTCTTTCCTACTACTATTCTGTAGGGAAATCCTACTAGGTCCGCATCTGCGAACTTAAATCCGGGGCTTTCTTCCCTGTCGTCGTAAATAACGTCTATACCCTTTTCTTGGGCTTCTAAGTAGAGCTTTTCCGCTACCTGTTTCATCTCCTCGTCTTTGGTGTTTAGCAAGATTATGTCAAGCTCAAAGGGAGCAACCGGAGTGGGCCACTTTATTCCCTTCTCGTCGTGATGTTGCTCAACGAGGGCTGCCAAGATTCTTGATATTCCTATTCCGTAGCATCCCATAACTATGGGCTTTTCCTTCCCGTCCTTGTCGGTAAAGTAAGCCTTCATCGGCTCTGAGTAGCGCGTTCCAAGTAAAAATATGTGCCCAAGCTCAAGTCCTTTGCTTACCTTTAAGGGAGAACCACACTTAGGACAGGGGTCTCCCTCTCTTACCTGCGAAACGTCTACGAACTCCCCGTATTCAAAGTCCCTTTTTGGATTTACGTTTATGTAATGCCAGTCTGGCTCGTTTAGAGCTACTACGAGGTTTTTAACTCCGTAAAGGGAGTTGTCCCATATAACTTTAATACCTTTTGGAAGGTTGAAAATTCCTATAAAGCCCTTCTTCGTTCCAAGGAGCTCTTTTACCTCTTCGTCTCTTGCGAGTCTGAAGTTGTCAGTCCTAAGGACCTTTTCAAGCTTGTTTTCGTCTACTTCCCTGTCTCCCCTTATGAGAACGAGAAGGGGCTCTTTTTCGTTTACGATGTAAAGAACGGCCTTCATAATCTTGGAAGGCGGGACTTTTAAGAAGTTAGAGAGCTCTTCTATAGTATGAACATTTGGAGTATGTACCTTTTCCATCGGCCTTTCTTCCTCTTGCTCCTCTTGGGGTTTTGACAGAGGAACTATCTCTGCGTTTGCGGCGTACTTGCAGTTTTCACAGAAAGCGACCTTAGCCTCTCCGTAGTCCGTGAAGGCTATAAACTCGTGGGACATACTTCCCCCTATTTGTCCTACGTCCGCTTCTGCCATTATTACGTTTAAGCGGAGTTTGTGGAATATTCTCTGGTATGCAAACTTCATAGTTTCGTAAGAAATCATTGCGGAAAACTCGTCCGTATCAAAGGAGTAGGCGTCCTTCATTATGAACTCCCGAGCTCTGATTAGTCCAAACCTCGGTCTTTTTTCGTCCCTAAACTTTACCTGTATTTGGTAAAGGATTAGGGGGAGCTGTCTGTAGGAGCGAACCACCCTTCTTACGAGGTCCGTAATTTCTTCCTCGTGGGTGGGGCCCAAGCAGTATTCCCTTCCGTTTCTATCCTTCAGCTTAAAGAGCTCCTCCCCGTAGGCTTCCCACCTTCCCGTTTCTTCCCAAAGCTCGCGAGGATTTAAAACGGTCAAAAGAAGCTCCTGAGCTCCGCTTCTGTCCATCTCTTTACGGACTATGGCTTCAACTTTCTTTAAAACCTTGTAAGCTGGAGGAAGAAGCTCGTAAATCCCTGCGGAAACTTGTTTAATAAAGCCAGCCTTTAGCAGGTATTTATGGGAGGGAGCTTCCGCTTCGGAGGGCTCTTCCTTCATAGTGTAAAGAAAGTATCTACTCCAACGCATGAGATTATTTTAAACCTTAGCTTATAGAAAGGTGCTAAAGGGGTTATAAGGAAATTTTATGGCTTTTTACAGAAAAAAGTTCTAATAAAAGATTAGCCGACTTAATTATATTAAGTAAGAAGATGCTAACCCTTGCGGTTTGTCCTCACGAGAGTAGGAAGGGGCTTGAAAAGTGGAAGGCTTATGCCAATAAGCTGTCCCAATACCTTCGAGAAGAGGTTGTATTAATAAATTTCAAAGACTTTGAAGAGGAAGAGAAGTTCTTAGATAAGCTTAAAGCTTACCTCTATTACGCAAGACCCAAAATCGCTTTAGCTCTAAAAAAGCTTGGCTATCTACCCTTAGCGAAATTAAAAGACGAGAAAGATATTTTCGTTTTGCTAAAGAAAAAAGGGACGGAGTTAAAAAAACCTGTAAAAGTAGCGGTAATCCCTTCAGCCTTTTTCCTTATGTCTCTTTTAAAGCGCTTTGAAAGTTTGATTGAACTCAACTTCATCTACTGCAAGAGTTTTGAAGAAGTGATTGAGGAGCTAATAAAGGGAAAAGCTCAATTGGGGGTCGTTTTTAAGCAATTTTGGGAAGGGGTAAAGGATAAATACGAAGATGTTTTAGAAGTTGAAGAGGAGATTTATTTCCCGAGTTTTCACATCTTAATGGTTAAAAAGGAAGCTGCTGACAGGTTAAAGGCAATTCTAAAAATAATTCCTGACTTTGAGAAAGTCTCAGAGGAAGACTTAGTTTTAATTGAATACCTTGAAAAAATGTTAGCTTACTTTGTCTATTTTCGCTCTTTCCACGACATATCCCAAGCGCTTTTTAACGCACCCAAAATAGGGGTAGTCGTTTATAGAGATAAGATTCTTTACGCTAACGAAGCCTTTTTAAAAATGACAGGCTACAGCGAAGAAGAGTTAAAAAGAATGAGCCCTTTAGAGCTCTTTGACCCTTCGGAAGACTTAGAGTTTATCAAAAGCGTAATAGAGAGGCGCTTGAGGGGTGAGCAGTTTGAGATAACCTACAAAGAACTAAAACTCAAACGAAAGGACGGAAAAGTAATTCACGCCCTCGTCTTTTCAAGGACGATACTCTTTGAAGGCGAGTATGCGGGTTTTGTGATTGTTATTGACAATACCCAAAGGAAGAGATTGGAAGAGCTTTATAACCTTATAAGAGAGGTAAATCAGACCATAATAGGAGTGGAGTCTGAAGGGGAAGTTTTTAGGGAGATTTGTCGTAGCCTCGTTGAGAAACTAAATTTCCCGCTTGTGTGGATAGGTGTTGTCCGAAACGCGTCTATTGAGCCTATTGAGGTATGCGGAAGACATTACGATTATCTGGAAAAGATAAGGGAATTTTTGAAAGGAAGAGAGCCAAGCTATCTGGCAATTCAGGCGGTTAAAAGAAGAGAGATAGTCGTAAACCCTGACACGAGAGAAAATCCAGAAGTAGAGCCGTGGCGCGAGGAGATGTTAAAAAGAGGCTTTCTCTCCTCTTACCACATTCCTTTAGAAAAGGACAACAAGGTCGTAGCGGTCATAAACCTTTATGCTTCCGAGCCCTACTTTTTCACGGAAGAAGCCGAAGGTATGTTAGAGGAACTCAAGCAAGACCTTAGCTTTTCCTTAAAAAGGCTAGAAGAAATTAAAAATCTTACCGTAATAAACGAAGCCTTAGAGCTTGCGGAGGAGTGGGTTCTCGCATTTGACGAATATGGGAAAGTAGAGTTTACCAACAATGCGGTAAAGGAGCTCTTAGAATACGACCCCAAGGAGATAATAGGACAGAGTTTAGAGTTCGTCGCAAATCCTTACTTTACCAAAGAAAAGCTCAAAGAATTATTAGATAGACTAAAAAAAGAAGAAATAGTTCAAACTCTTCTTCCCCTTCGTAAGAAAAGTGGTAAATACGCTTATCTAAACGCAAGGATAGTTCCCGTAAAACTTCCCGACAAAAAACCTATCTTCGTTATGGTTGCAAGGGACATAACCCTTGAACTCAAGCTAACGCAGGAATTAGAAAGAGCTAAGTTTTACGACCTTTTGACCGGACTATACAACTTTAACGGCTTTTCTTTTAAGGTTCAAGAAATACTCTCGGAATACGACGGAGTTGGAGCGCTCATTCTCGTAGACATTCGTAACATGTCATCTATATCCCATTACTATGGGTTCTACGTAGGAGACGAAGTTCTAAAAGAAATAGCAAGGCGCCTGAAGGAAGAGTTTAGGAGCTACGATGTTTTAGCACGCGTAGGGGGAGACGACTTTTGCGTTTTTGTATGGAAAATAAAAAGTAAAGAAGAATTGACCAGTTTAGTAAGAAAACTAAATAAGATTTTTGAAAAACCTGTGAAGGTAGAAGGTTACGAAATTCCCGTAAGTTTTTACGCAGGTGTTGCCGTTTATCCCGACGACGGAACAGACTTTAAAACCCTTTACGAAAACGCCTCTACTGCGTTGAAAAAAGTAAAAAGTTTAGGGGCAGGAAGTGTCTTCTTCTTTAACAAAGAGCTCAGAGAAGTTTCAAAAAAGCAGATGGAAGCTCACTTACTTATTGAAAAAGCCCTAAAGAAAAACTTGTTCGTTTTCTTCTATCAGCCCTACTTTTCCTTAAAAGAAATGAAGCTTGCGGGATTAGAAGCCCTCGTTAGGATAATAGACGAAGAGGGAACCGTTCATCTTCCAAGCGAATTTATAGAATTCTTGGAAAAAAGCCCATACATAAAGGATTTTCAATACTGGGCTTTAGAGGAAATAACGAAGGCTTCAAGGAAGTGGGGTGTTCCTATAGCTTTTAACCTGTGTCCTAAAACTCTACAAAATGACGAGTTTGTGAAGTTATTCGTTAAGAAGTGTTTAAGAGAGGGAGCTCTCATTACTTTGGAAATCACGGAAAGAGACTTAATTGAAAACATAGAAATTGCAAAAAACGTTCTTACCTTTGTGAAAAGCTCTTGCTACGGGCTTTGCGTAGCAATAGACGACTTTGGAACGGGCTATTCCAATTTTGCTTATCTAAAAGAGCTACCTATTGACTATCTAAAGATAGACATGTCTTTTATACAGAAACTAGCAAAGAGCAAGAAAGACAGAGTCTTGGTTAATGCCATCGTTCAGCTGGCTCATTCTCTTGGGATTAGAACTATAGCTGAAGGAGTGGAGACAAAAGAACAGGTGGAAATTCTGAAGGAATTAGGGTGTGACATGGCTCAGGGCTATTACTTTGCTAAACCTATGCCTGAGCAGGAAATAGAAAAACGCTTAAAGGAATGGATAAAATAACTTATCTAAAATGGAGAAAGTTTGGGAGCTTCACGGACTTACGGAAGAAGAATACAAACGAATCCTTAAAGAGCTTGGAAGGGAGCCAAACGAGGTTGAGCTTGGAATTCTCGGAGCTCTTTGGTCTGAACACTGCTCCTATAAGTCCAGCAAGAAACACTTAAGAAAGTTTCCCACAAAAGCCCCTTGGGTAGTTCAAGGACCCGGTGAAAACGCTGGAGTGGTAAAGATAGACGAAAGGGTTTGGATAGCCTTTAAGGTAGAAAGCCACAACCACCCTTCTTACATAGAACCCTTTCACGGGGCAGCTACGGGCGTAGGGGGAATTATTAGGGACGTTCTTTCTATGGGTGCAAGGCCCATAGCCCTTGCGGACAGCCTTAGGTTTGGAGAGTTTGATTACCCTGAAACCAAAAGGCTCCTTAGGGAAGTAGTTAGGGGAATAAGCTTTTACGGAAACTGCATAGGCATCCCAACGGTTGCGGGAGAAACCTTCTTTGAACCCTGCTACAAAACCAATCCCTTAGTAAATGCCTTTTGTCTTGGCATCCTTCCTGCGGGAAGGATGTACAGGGCAAGGGCTACCAAAGAGGGTCAGCTACTCTTTTTAATAGGCTCTTCAACGGGAAGGGACGGAATACACGGAGCGGTTATGGCTTCTGGAGAGTTTGGAGAGGACATTGAGGAAAAAAGACCCAACGTCCAGATAGGGGACCCATACTTTGGAAAGAAGCTCGTAGAGGCGGTATTAGAGGCGGTAGAAAGGGACCTCGTGGTAGGAATGCAGGACCTTGGAGCTGCTGGACTGGCAGGCTCCGCATCGGAAATAGGGGCTAAGTCAAAGCTCGGCGTTGAGTTATACCTTGAGAACGTTCCCCTCCGTGAAGAGGGAATGACGCCTTACGAGATACTCCTTTCGGAAAGTCAAGAGAGAATGCTTCTCGTAATTGAGCCAGACAAAGTCAAAGAGATTGAAGAAATAGTAAAAAAGTGGCACTTATACGGAGCGGTCGTAGGGAAAACGACTTCCGACAAAAAACTGAGAGTTTTTTACAAAGGTGAGCTCGTAGCGGAGCTTCCCATAGAGCTAATAGTAGACAAAGCCCCCCTTTACGACAGGCCATACAAAGAACCAGAATACTTAAAGGAGCTTAGAAACTTCAATCAAGAAGAACTACCTTTGGTGGAAGTAAAAGATAGCCTAAGGAAGCTCTTGAGGTCTCCTAACGTTGCCTGTAAGGAGTGGATATATACCCAATACGACTATCAGGTGGGGACTAACACCGTTCTCGTTCCGGGACACGACAGTGCGGTCATAAGGCTAAAGTGGGTGGTAAAGCCCGAAGTAAAAACCGAAAAAGGCATAGCCATAAGCTCAGAAGGAAACGGAAGGATGGTTTACTTAAACCCTTACGAGGGTGGGAAGTTCGTAGTTGCGGAGGTTTGTAGAAACCTTGCCTGCGTTGGGGCAAAGCCCTTAGCCATTACGGACTGCCTTAACTTTGGAAATCCCGAAAGACCCGAAATAATGTGGCAGTTAGTAAAAGCAATAGAAGGTATGGCAGAGGCCTGTGAGGTATTGGAAGTTCCCGTCGTAAGCGGTAATGTCTCCCTTTACAACGAGACCGTTGATAAAAGTGAGATAAGAAACATATTTCCAACGCCCATAGTGGTAGGCGTGGGAGTGCTTGAAAGGGCAGACGAATACCTGCCTTCCGTGGTAGTAGAAGAGGGAGAGCTCTACTTGATAGGAGACCTTGAGCAAAAGCTAAAGCTGGACGGAAGCGAGTTTCTAAAAGTAGTTCACGGACTTATAAAGGGAGACGTTCCGTATGTGAATTTAGAAAAAGAAAAGGAGCTTATAAACCTTCTCCTGAGGCTAAACGAAGAGGACCTGGTGCTTTCCGCCCACGATGTGTCCACCGGAGGACTTTTAATAACGGTTTTAGAAAAGCTATTCCCAACTAAGTTTGGTGCGGAGCTGGAAATATACGCAGAAGAAAGAGAAGACGTATTTCTCTTTTCGGAAAATCCTACTCGGGTGGTAGTTAGCGTCCTTCCAGAAAAGGCGGAAGCCTTTAAGAGAACGGTGGAGGAAACGAGCCTTGGTTGGCTATACTTGGGAAGGGTCATTCCCCAAAGGAGGCTAATCCTTTACTACAACGGAAGGGAGCTTTTAAACGAAGACCTTGAGGAGCTAAAGGAAATATGGAAAACGGCTTTAGAAAGCTATCTTTGATTTACCTGATTACCTGCATTACAGTTCTTCTTCTTGACTTATTCACCAAAAGCTTAGCGGAAAGGCTTTTCGTAAAGCCCGTTGAGGTTTTTCCCTTTTTAGAGTTCTTCTTAATTCACAACAGGGGCGTAGCCTTTGGACTGCTTTCGGACCTTCCCGATTTTTTAAGGGTTCCCCTTCTTGTCTTAGTTCCAATTGTTGCTTTTTTCTTAACCTTCTTCTTTGCCCTTATGGAAAAAAGCAAGTTCGTAGCCCTATGCATGGGAATGATAGGAGGGGGAGCCCTTGGAAACCTTTACGACAGAGTAGTTTTGGGAGAGGTTAGGGACTTTATACACCTTCACATTGGAAAGTATTACTGGCCTGCCTTTAACTTGGCGGATGCCTCCATCACGACGGGAGTTGTTCTTTTAATCCTCAAACAGCTCCTCGCTCAATCTTCCCTCAAAAACCTTTTTAACAGAGCCCTCTAAGAAAACCTCCTTTAGGTCTTCTGAAAAGTCTATCGTCAGCACCTCTCCACTTCTCGTTATCACTTTTACGGGTTTTCTCTTTATTAGCCCCTTTAAGTAAGCAACAATCGCAGAAGCTGTAGCACCCGTTCCGCAAGCCAGGGTCTCACTCTCTACACCCCTCTCGTAGGTTCTTATCTTTATTTCTTCTTCACTTGTGGGCTCTACGAAGTTTACGTTCGTTCCTTTGGGTTGAAACTCCTCGTGGAAGCGTATGGCTCTTCCGAGTTTAACGACATTTAGGCTCTCTAAGTTTTTGACGGGGACCACGAAGTGAGGAACTCCCGTATTTATAAAGGTTCCTTCTATCCTTTCTCCTTCAACTTCTAAGGTTTTGTCTACGGGCTTTGTGGGAGGGGTTAGCTGAACCTTTACCCTTTTTCCGCCCTCTAAAACCTCCGCCTTTATTACGCCCGCAAGGGTTTCAAACCTTACCTTGTCCCCCACTATGCCCTTCTCGTAGGCAAACCTTACCGCACACCTTGAGCCGTTTCCGCACATCTCCGCTTGAGAGCCGTCTGAGTTAAAAAACTCCCACTTAAAGTCGTTTTCGGGATTGTCGGGATTCTTTATGAGTATTAGGCCGTCCGCTCCCACGCCCGTGTGAAAAGCGCACACGCGCCTAACGAACTCCTCCTTTGAAAGGGAAAACTTCTCTAAGAACCTTTCTACCTTCCCGTCTCTGTCGTCTATAACTACGAAGTCGTTTCCCGAACCTTGGAGCTTCCAAAAATCCATAGGAAGGAATTATAGCTAAACTATTTTTATCCCATGGAGTGTAGATATACCACGCTTGGAAAGTACTTTCTCCTGCCCGCTTGGAAGGTTTTAAAGCCCATTCTCAAGAAGCTTTTAAAGTTAGAAGTCATCGGCTACGAAAACATCCCTTCTTCCCCTTGTATAGTTGCCTCCAATCACAGGAGCCACTTAGACCCTCCCGTTTTAAACTTGGTGTTTCCCGAGCCTTTGTATTTTTTAGCTAAGGAGGAGCTGTTTAAACCACCTATTATTGGCTTTCTTTTGCGCCACATGAGGGCAATTCCATTAAAGCGAAACGCCAGTGACTTGGAAACCTTAGAAAAGGTAATAAGCATCTTGGAAGGCGGTTGTAAGCTATGTATATTCCCCGAAGGCACGAGGGCAAATCCGGGGGAGTTTCTAAGGCCAAAGCCCGGAGTAGGCTTTTTAGCAATAAAAAGCGGTTTTCCCGTTCTTCCCGTTTACATCCACGGTACTGACGAGATTCTCCCAAGGGGTGCAAAACTTCCGAAGTTTGGAACTTCTGTAAAGGTAGTTATCGGAAAGCCAAAGGTTTATAAGGAGCTTGAGTCAAACCTAAGGAGCTACAAAGAGGTTGCCTTAGACATTATGGAGGAGATTAAAAGGCTCTACTACTCTTTGAGGAAGAAGTAAAAGTAAACTTCCCTTGCTCCCGCTTCTTTTAAGACTCTTGCCACTTCCCGCGCGGTGCTTCCCGTTGTAAGAACGTCGTCGTAAACCAGAATGCTCTTACCTTCTACCTTCTCGGGACTTACGACCTTGTAAGCGAACTTTACTGCCCTTTCCCTTTCTTCCTTTTCTTTGTACTGCGCAAGGGGTTTTGCGTACTTAACTCTCTTTAAGAGTTTTTCGTAAAAGAAGCCTAAGTGTTTCATAACCTCCTCGTTGTGGTCGTAACCCCTTGCCCACCAACGGAAAAAGTGGGTAGGAACGAAGGTAATAAGGTCTGGCTTCACCTCACTAACAAACGCACTAAAGTCTTCCCTTATCTTCTCTGCGATTATCTTAGAGAAGGGCTTTACCGAGTGGAACTTGTAAAGAACCACGAGCTCTCTTGCTACTCCCTCGTACTTGGTAAAAAACTCGTATCCGTCCACAAAGGGTATCTCGGGCAGGTCCTCAAAAAACTCGTACTTTTCTACCAAAGAAAGGCAAGAGGGACAAAGGTAGCCCTGCTCCTCGGGAGAGAAAGGAGTTCCACAATACTTACAACTGTTTTCAAAGAAAAACTCAAGAAAAAGCCTTATCAACCTACCACGTCGTAAGCTCTATACTTCCACTTTGCTCCCAAGCTTTCCGCAAGCTCTCTCGTCCTTTCCATGTCTACGCCCTCGTAATCTACTGCGGAAGCTATTACTTCAAAGCCAAGCTTTTTTGCTTCCTTTATAAACTCAATAACCTTTTGGAAGGCATTGGGCTGGGCTGGTCTGCAAACCCTGTTGTAGGTCTCCTCGTCAGGAGCGTTTAGGCTTACCGAAAAGGTATCAACCAAACCGACGAGCTCCTTTAGTTTTTCCTTAGGAAGGAAGGAAAACATCAGTCCGTTGGTATCCACTCTTACTTTTCCACCCTTTGACTTTACCCACTTTGCTATTTCCTTTAGAGCGGAAAGCCTCAGAGTAGGCTCTCCGTATCCGCAAAAGACTACCTCGTCGTACTTCTTGGGATCTCCTATCTCCTTTATAACCTCTTCAACGGAGGGGTCTCTATCTACCCAAACCCAGTAGCCCTTTACCCAGAAGTTCCTCTCCCTTTCTCTCTGACAAAAGGCGCAGTGGAGGTTACACTTGTTAGTTAGGTTTATGTAGAGCTTGTTGTTTATTACGTAAGTTATGGTGTTTTTCTTTAGCTCCCCGTTTAGGTTAAAGGCGAGCTTTGCGTTTTGGCTAGTCATGCGCTCCACGTCCTCTAAGGAAGTGTTTGGAAGGAGCTCTGCAAGAACTTTTGCGGTGTAAAAGATGTTCGTGGGTTTGTTGGGTTTTCCGCGAAGGGGCTTGGGAGCTAAAAAGGGGCTGTCGGTTTCAAGGAGTATGCGAGAGGTTGGGGTTTTTTTAACTACTTCCCTTAGGTCGTTGGCACTGTCGTAGGTGATTATTCCAGAGTAGGAGATGAAAAATCCCAAGTCCAGTGCTTTTTTCATAGTTTCGTAAGAGCCCGTAAAGCAGTGCATTACTCCCCCAACCTCGTGAGCCCCTTCTTCCCTTAGAATCCTTATCGTTTCTTCTTCCGCATCTCTCATGTGAATGACTACGGGAAGGCCAAGCTCCCTTGCTATCTGTATCTGTTTTCTGAAGACCTCCTCTTGCTTTTTTGGGTCTGAATAGTTCTTGTAAAAGTCAAGCCCTATTTCTCCAATTGCCTTAACCTTGGGATTTTCCTGAGCGAGCTTTTTTAGCCAGTCTAAGTCCTCGTCGGATACCTTGTCTGCCTCGTGGGGGTGAAAGCCAATGGCTACGTAAACCTTTTCGTATTCTTGGGCAAACCTCAAGGCGTTTTGTATGGTTTTTTTGTCAAATCCAACGTTTATTAGGTATTCTAACCTTTCGTCCTTGAGGGCTTCCTCTCTGTCTTCCTTCTTAAGAAGGTCCAAGTGGCAGTGGGTGTCTATCATAAGATATTATAAATATCTTCAAACCCCCGTTCCCGCAAGATGTCTTCCACCGTCAAGCCTTATAACCTCTCCGGTAATGCCTTCCGCAGTAAGGAGAAACTTAACTGCGCTTATTATGTCCCTTATTGGGACTTCTCGCCTTAAGGGGGTTCTACTTAAGATTTTCTTCCATTCTTCCTCCGTATAATCTTCAGCCTTTAACACGGGACCCAAAGCGATGCAGTTTACAAGAACATGGGGAGCAAACTCCTTTGCAAGAACCTTAACCGCGGTGTGGAGCGCCCCCTTAGCTATAAAGTAAGCGGAAAAATCCCTATAAGGACAATCAATAGCCCAATCCCCAAAGGCTATTATCCTTCCCTTTACTTCTCCTTCGTTTTTCATAAAGATTGGGTAGAGCTTTTGGGAGATAAAGAAAAAGGCTTCCGCTACGGGAGTAAAGTATTCGTAAAGGTCTTCCCTCTTTATTTCAAGAACGCCCTTTCGGGCGTAAGGAGAAGCAAGATGAATAAAGCCGTGGATTTTCCCAAAGTGTTTAACGCTTTCCTCAACTACCAAATCCCAGCTTTCTGGCTTAGTAAGGTCAGCCTGAAGGGGAAGGACTTCCCCAAACTCTTTTAGAGACTCTGCTTTTTCCCTGCTTTCTCTGTATACGACGACGAGCCTGTATCCTTCCCTTAGAAGCTCCTTTGCTACTTCGTAGCCTATTCTTCTTATTCCCGTAAGGATTAGAGTTTTCATTTTGTAGTGCTAACCTCTTTTAGCTCGCTTCTGTCCCACTCTCCCGTTTCTTGATTAACTAAGTAAAGCTTTCTTTGGAGTTCTATGAGCTGGTCTATACCTTTTCTTGCGAGCTTAAGCATCTCAATTAGTTGTTCTTGCGTAAAGACGTTTTCTTCTCCCATGGTATGGACTTCGGAAAACAAGCCACTTCCAGTTCCTACGACGTTCATGTCTACCTGGGCAGCGCTGTCTTCCTCAAAGTTCAAGTCCAAGAGAATTTGGCCGTTTACGAGTCCAACGCTTACCGCAGCAACGAAGTCTTTAATAGGGTTTTCCTCAATAACTCCTTCCTTCCTTAGTCTTATCAGGGCATCCGCAACCGCCACGAAGGCTCCCGTTATCGCTGCAGTTCTCGTTCCTCCGTCAGCCTGTATAACGTCGCAGTCTACCCATATGGTTCTTTCCCCAAGTTTTTTTAGGTCAACAGCGGTTCTCATAGCCCTTCCTATCATCCTTTGAATCTCGTGGGTTCTTCCCCCTATTCTTCCGCTTACGGATTCTCTGATGTTCCTTTGCTGGGTTGCCCTTGGTAGCATGGAGTATTCCGCGGTAATCCATCCCTGTCCTTTACCTTTTAACCAGTTTGGGACGTTTTCTACAACTGAAGCGGTGCAGATAACCTTCGTCCTTCCAAAACTTACCAAACAAGAGCCTTCGGGATAGTCTAAGAAATCCCGAATTATGGTAACGGGCCTAAGCTCGTCAGGAGCTCTACCGTCAGAACGCATAAAATTTGATTTTAAATGAGAATCACCATAGATAAGCTCCTTAAGAAAAAGAAAGAAGGAAAAAAGATAACTATGGTCTCTACTTACGACTACTGGAGTGCCAAACTGTGCGACGAGGTAGGGATTGACTGCATTTTGGTGGGAGACTCCTTGGGAATGGTAGTTCAGGGAAAGGAGTCTACATTACCCGTGACCCTTGAGGAGGTTATATACCACACTAAGTGCGTTCAAGAGGGGGCAAAAAACGCCTTTATAATTGCGGACATGCCTTTTCTGAGCTATCAGGTCTCCGTAGAAAAAGCCGTAGAAAACTGCGGAAGGGTGCTAAAGGAAACGAAAGCTCAGGCCGTAAAGCTGGAAGGGGGTGAGGAGATAGCGGAGCTGGTCTACAGGCTGACGAGAATAGGTATTCCCGTAGTGGGACACATAGGCTTTACGCCCCAAAGTATAAACCTTTTTGGAAAACCGAGGGTAGTAGGGAAGCTAAAGGAAGAAGAGGAAAAACTCAAAAGGGACTTCAAAGCCTTAGAAGAGGCAGGAGCTTTTATGGTTGTCTTAGAGAGCGTTCCTTGGAAAATAACCAAAGAAATATGGGAAAGCTCTAAGAGCATAGTTATAGGAATTGGAGCGGGAAAGTTTACGGACGGACAGGTTTTAGTGTTTCACGACATCGTTGGTCTCTTTGAGGATTTCAAGCCAAAGTTCGTCAGGAGGTATTTAGAAGGAGCAAAGCTTATCAAAGAGGCATTAACAAAGTTTAAAATAGATGTAGAAGAGGGGAACTTTCCTTCAGAGGAAGAGAGCTATGGACAGTGAAAGGGTTCAAAGGCTACTTCTTCTATTATCAAGAACAGGCTACATAAAGGAAGAAGACGCAAAAAAGGTAATGGAATACCTAAGAGAAGATGAAGACCCTTTAGAGTTTCTCGTAGAGTCAGGAATTCTTACCGAGGAAAAAATAACCCAGTTCTTTAAAGAGCGGATGCCCCTCAGAGTGGCAGAAAAGATAGACCCCGAAAGCATTCCCGCCGAAGTTTTAAACACTTTGCCCGTAGAGGTAATACGGAGATATAAGGTAATTCCCTTCAAGATAGAAGACGGTAATCTGTACGTTTATACCTTTGACCCTTACAACCAAGAGATAATTAACGAAATAAGGTTTATAACGAAGATGCAGGTAATTCCTTTTTACGCTCCCCTTTCGGCAATTCAGAAAGCTTTGGACAAACTTTTCCCTGAGGAATCCGAAGTTCTTGAAGAGATTAGGAAAGAAGGTGAGGAAATAACTATAGAGTCTTTAGAAGAGATTTCCTTAGAAGATGCCCTAAAGAGTGCTGAGCAAGCACCTATAGTTAAACTGGCAAACCTTATAATTTTTAAAGCGATAAAGGCCCAAGCCTCCGACATTCACGTAGAGCCCCAAGAAAAGAAGGTAGTAATTAGATACAGAATTGACGGCGTTTTGAAAGTTTTTATGGAATTGCCTGCAGCCGTTAAGGACGGTTTGATAACCCGTATAAAGATTCTTGCGAATATGGACATATCCGAGAAAAGGAAGCCCCAAGACGGAAGGATAAGGGTGAAAGTTAAAGGTAAAAAGATAGACCTGCGGGTAAACACCGTGCCCACGGTTCACGGAGAGAAGATAGTTATGAGAATCCAAGAGGCGGAAAGGTATCTAAATGTTCGCCTTGAAGACCTTGGCTTTGAGCCCGACGACCTTGAAAAGTACAGAAGAAACATATGGAAGCCTTGGGGAATGATTCTCATCTCAGGACCAACCGGTTCGGGTAAAACTACAACTCTTTACGCCTCTTTAATGGAAAGAAACACTCCAGACGTTAACATCATGACGGCGGAAGACCCGGTAGAGGTTGCGATACCGGGTATAAATCAGGTTCAAGTAAACGAAAGGATAGGGCTAACTTTTGCGGAAGTTTTGAGGGCTTTCCTAAGACAGGACCCGGACATCATACTCGTTGGAGAGATTAGAGATGTCGAGACTGCGGAGATAGCAATAAGAGCTTCCCTAACGGGGCACTTGGTGTTTTCTACCGTCCACGCAAACGATGCTCCTACCACCGTTACGAGGCTTATGGACATGGGTATAGAGCCCTTCTTGGTTGGTAGCTCTTTGCTTCTCGTAGTAGCTCAAAGACTAGTCCGTAAGCTCTGTCCAAAGTGTAAAGAAGAGGCAAAAATACCAAAGGACGTTATGCTCAAGTTAGGACTAATCAAGGACCCTTCTGAAGAGATAGTGATTTATAAGGCTCGCGAGGGTGGTTGTGAGTATTGCAACTACACGGGATACAAGGGAAGAACTGCGGTTCACGAGATTTTAGAGGTGGACGACGAGATAAGGACTCTAATAATTCGCGGGGCTACCCACGACCAGATTAGGCAAAAGGCCATAGAAAAGGGAATGAGAACTCTATATCAGACCGGACTTCTAAAGGTGAGAAAAGGCATAACCTCCATAGAAGAGGTGAATAGAGTCTTAGCAGTATAAACTATTGCGAAATACTCTCGCTTCGCTTACTCCTCAAAAGAAAGCCTTCAACGAAGGCCTTAAATGTATCTTCTGGAGGTTGGAAGTAAAGCTTTTGAAACATGTCAAGCCTACGAAGCCCACTCAGAATTCTCTTTAAGTCAGAAAGCTCGTTTGCGCTTAGGTACTCGGAAAACTTCAGTTTCACAAAGTCGTGTTTTATTCCGAGCTCTTCCATCGCCTTCTTTGGGTCCTTGCCACTTTCAACGAGACGCTTTAAGGTGAAAAGCTTTATAGCGTAAGAAGAAAGGAGTTTTTGGATTTGGAGTGGATGTATTCCCCACATGTAGAGCCTCTCAAGGAGAACTAAAGCCTTTTCCGATTCACCCTTTAAAAAGGCGTCAATAAACTCAAAAACGTTAGCGTTTCCCGAAAGGAAGAAAGAGAGCCTTCTAACTTCTTCTAAGGAAAGCTCCTTAGTTTCTAAGGCGTAATCTATCAGCTTTTCTACCTCAAGCTTTAGCTCCATTAGGTTGTACTCCGAAAGCTCAAGAAGGTAATCTACAGCTTTTTCCTCTACTTTTATCCCCTTATCTTTAAACTTCTTCAGGACGAGCTCTTTTATCTTTTGCTTAGCAAGCTTACTTGCCGTTATAACGCTTCCAAAGGCGGTAATACTCTTGAGCGGCTCTTCGCTGAGCTCTTGTTTTTGTAACTTTCTGTCAAAAACTATAAAAACGTAGCTTCTCTTTACTTCCCTTAGGGTCTTTACGACGAAATCCTTGTTTTTCTTCTTTCTTCCCAACTTCTTAAGAAAGTCCTCAAAGTTATAGATGACTACTACCTTCTCCTTCGTGCTTCCAAAAATGCTACCTTCCGAAAGACTTGAGTAAAAGCTTTCCTCGGTTAGGTCGTCTCCCCACAGGACCGTGTAATTATTTCCGTACTTCTCCTTAACTTTGTTTAGGAAAGTCCTTATTAGATAGGGCTCGTCTCCGTGGATTATAAAAACCCGCTCTTGGGGCGGTTTTAAAAGGAACTCCTTTTGAAACTGGATTATAGAACCTTCCACATTTAAATTAATTTAATATTACCAAAACCCGTCGTGAGGTTATAGCCATGTTCACCCTAAATCTGAAGGAAATCTTTAAGGTTTCAGACCGCTTTAAGGGCTCTTACATACTTGAGCCCGCAGACATAAAGCTTCCCCCAGAGATAGGTGAAATTAGAAAACCTTTTAAGGTAAGTATTGAAATAACTAAAGACAAAGAGGGATACAAACTCACGATGAGCATAGAGGGTTATGTAGAGCTGGAGTGTAGTAGGTGCTTGGAAGTTTTTGAAAAGGAAATCTCCCAAAGTAAGACCGAGTTTCTCCAAAACGTTCCCAACGAGGAAGGAGTATTTATGCTAAAACCTAAAGACCTTGAGGTTACTTTTATGGAGGAGCCCGACATAGTAGATGTGGCACAGCTCGTTAGGGAAGAAATAATTCTCAGCATACCTATGAAGCCCCTATGTAGCCCAAGCTGTAGGGGTATTCCCGGATACGAGCTTGTCTTTGACGAAGAGCCAAAGGAAAAAGAGTCCCAAAAACAAAGCTCTTTTGCTATACTTAAAGATTTGTTAGCCAAGAAAGGAGGTAAGTGATGGCAGCCCCAAAGGCGAAAACCTCCAAGTGGAGAAGGGACCAACGGAGAGCTCAAAACTTCTTCAACAAATTCAGAAGAAGCCTACCCTCTCTCTCTACTTGCCCCAACTGTGGGGAGAAGATTATTCCCCACAGGGTATGTCCCTACTGCGGATACTACAAAGGTAGAGAAGTTATAAAAACCGACTAATGTTAAAAATTGCCTTAGACTGCATGGGGGGTGATTACGCCCCCCTTGAAATAGTAAGGGGTGGAATTTTAGCGGCTAAGGAGTTTGGTTGTAAGGTTTATCTAGTAGGAAACCAAGAGGAAATAAAGCCTATTCTTCAAAAAGCGGGAGAGCTAAACAATCCAAACTTAGAGATAGTCCACGCCCCAGACAAAGTAGAGATGAACGAGCCTCCCTCAAACGTTCTCAAGAAAAAAAACTCTTCCCTCTACATTGCGGGAATGCTCGTTCGCGACGGAGAGGCAGACGGTCTTGTTTCCGCAGGAAATACGGGTGCGGTTCTTGCAGTAGGAAAGTTTGTAGTCGGAGTGGAGGAGGAAGTTGAAAGACCCGCTATAGGCGTAGCCCTGCCAAACCCCAAGGGAAAGACCGTTTTAATAGACGTTGGGGCAAACGTTGACAGCAAGCCAAGACACTTAGTCCAGTTTGCGGTAATGGGACACACCTACGCGGAAAGCATACTCGGGATAAAGAACCCAAGGGTTGGGATACTGAGCATAGGTGAAGAGGAAGGAAAGGGTAACGAGCTCGTAAAAGAAACCTATCCCCTACTTAAAAAAACTAAGCTCAACTTCCTTGGAAATGCGGAAGGAAGGGACATATACGCCGGGACTTTTGACGTTATCGTGTGCGACGGATTTGTGGGAAACGTTATCCTAAAGGCGAGTGAGAGTTTGGGGCTTGCAGTGGTTCAGATGATAAAGGAAGAAATAAAAAAGAGCTGGCTTGCAAGGTTAGGAGCGCTTCTTTTAATACCTGCCTTAAACAACTTCAAAAAGAAGGCGGACTTTGCGGAATACGGGGGAATTCCCCTCTTGGGGGCTAAGAAGCCCGTTATAATAACCCACGGAAGGGCTAACGCAAAGGCTATAAAAAACGCTATTAAAGTAGCTGGGGAGTTTTTAAACACGAACTTTAACGAAATCTTAGTCAAAAATCTAAAAACTCTAATTCCAGAAGAGGCTAAGGTGTAATGGGGACTAAAATAGTCGGAACTGGAATAGCCCTGCCCGAAAAGGTTTTGACGAACTTTGACTTAGAAAAAATGGTGGATACTTCAGACGAGTGGATTACCACGAGAACCGGGATAAAGGAAAGGAGGATAGCGGAAAAGGAAACGGTGACGGAGCTCGCAACCAAGGCTTCACTTCAGGCTCTGCAAAATGCAGGAATAAACCCAAAAGAACTAGACCTGATAATCCTTGCTACCCTGACTCCCGAAAAAAGGTTTCCCTCAACCGCCTGCCTAGTTCAAGCTAAACTTGGAGCCCAGAAGGTTTACTCCTTTGACATCTCGGCAGCCTGCAGTGGCTTTATATACGCCTTAGACGTAGCGGATAGCTTTATTAAAGCTGGAAAAGCCAAAAGGGTTCTCGTCATAGGGGCGGAGAAACTCTCCGAAGCGGTGGACTGGACGGACCGTTCAACCTGCGTTTTGTTTGGTGATGGGGCTGGTGCGGTGGTCGTTGAGGCCTCACAGGACTCAAGCGACGTTCTTGCAAGCGTGATGTACTCGGAGGGAAGCTTAGAGGAGCTCCTTTACGCTGATAGGTGTGGATACATAAGGATGAAAGGAAGGGAGCTCTTTAAGTTTGCGGTTCGTGCCATGGAAGAGGCCTGCAGGGAAGTCTTAAACAAGGCAGGAGTGAGCCCAGAGGAGGTATCCCTCCTCATCCCCCACCAAGCAAACGTCAGGATAATAAACGCCCTTGCGGAGAAGCTCGGCCTTCCACAAGAAAAGGTTTACATAAACATTCACAAATACGGAAATACCTCCGCTGCTTCAATTCCTATAGCCCTTCACGAAGCTATAAGTGAAGGAAGGATAAAGAGGGGAGACTTGATTCTACTTACCGCCATGGGCGGTGGATTGACTTGGGGAGCAATGCTTTTGAGATACTAAATCAACTATTCCCTCCAAAGGTGGCGTAATGCAAGGCAACATCGTAGAGTTTTTCCGCTAGCTCTCTTAACCTTTCGGAGTTCTCTACGTTTTCCCTAAGGTGAGAGGGAATTGCCTCTTCTCCGTAATAAGCCCCGACCATTGAACCTACCAAGAAGCCTATAGCGTCCGTATCACCCCCAAAGCTCCCGTAAGAATTTACCCCCTGAAGGAGAGCCTCGTATGGATTTCCAATGTTTGAGAGGAATATGTAGAGGGCTAAAGGTAAAGCTTCAAAGGCGTAGGTGCCGTTTCCAAGGGTATTTATTGCGGTCTCAAGGTCCGCACTCTCCATTAAGAGCTCGGCGACTTTGTCTAAAACCCTCTTGTGTTTTTCTTCAGCCAAATACCTCTTTAGCTCCTCAAGAAGCCTAATCTTTTCCCTAAACTCTTCCAAGTAGAAGTCCTCGCGAACCAAGTGGGAAATCAAAGCGGAATAAAGGGCTGCTGCGTCTTTTATTACATTTCCCCTGTGGGTCAAGAGAGCCACTACCTTTCCACCTTCTGCGGCAAGCTCGGGATTGTAGTAGTGAAGAAGACCCATAGCGGCACTCCTTAGAATTCCTTCAACAGAAGAGGATATAAGTCCGTGAGAAGAGGGGTCTATTCCCCTTGAAAGGAGGTCTATTGCGGTCAGAAGCATAGGGTCGGGATATCTGTGGGTTTCTTCCCTTTCGTACCAATCAATAAGTCTGTTTAAGAAATCCTTAATGTCTAAGCCCTTTCTCTCGGTTAAGCTTTCAAGGAGAAGTCTAAATATAGTCGTCTCGTCGGAGGTTTCTTCGGGAAGCTGTCCGTAAGCTGGGCTGGAGGGGTGGGGAGTCTCAAAGTTTTCTATCCTCCCCCCGTAAAACTCCATAACCTCCTCTTCCGTTATTTCTTCTACTGCCTTTCCAAGGGCGTCCCCAACCGCAGCTCCAAGAACGGTCCCAACAAACTTAGAGAGCAAAAGGTCTTCCATAGGTTTTAATTTATTTTGAGATGGAAAGCTATAAAGAGGTCGTGTTTTATCACTTGGAAACCAAGCACCACCCCCACAGGCTTGCCCGTTCCCTTGGCTACTTGGACTGGGCTAACCAGCCAAACCCTTTTAGATTCTGGGAAGGAGCCCTAAGAGTAGAGCTTCCCCTTTTGAAGGACGAAAAGCATCCCTACGAAGCCCTTTACGATTACAGGCTCGTAAATACCCAGCCCTTTAGCATAAACACCCTTAGTAAGTTCTTGGAGCTGTCTTTTGGGCTTTCCGCTTGGAAGGCAGTTCCCGGCTCTCGGTGGTCCGTCCGTATGAACCCCTCAAGTGGAAATCTGCATCCAACGGAGTGCTACTTGATAATTCCAGACCTTGGAGGACTGAGCGGAGTTTTTCACTACAATCCTTTCCTTCACGCATTAGAAAAAAGAGCGGAAATACCAAAAGAGCTTGCCCAAGAAATTAAGGACTTCTTTGGGACGGAGGGCTTTATAGTCGTCCTTAGCTCCATTCCGTGGAGAGAGGCTTGGAAGTACGGAGAGAGGGCTTACAGGTATTGTCTTTTAGACACTGGACACGCCATAGGAACCCTTCGGTTTTCAGCAAACCTAAAAGGCTGGAAGGTTAAGTATCTAAACGCTCTTTCTGACGAAGAGCTAAGGGTTATTTTGGGTTTTGACAGGGTAGAGTGGATAGAGGGAGAGGAGGAGTTTCCAGAGGGTGCTTTTTTCGTATTTCCAAAGGAAGTAAGAGAAGTTCCCCGCTCCTTGCCGCCGAAGGTAGTCAAAAAATTCCAAGAACTAAGGTTTTACGGAAAGCCCAACAAACTTAGCAACGAAAGGGTTATGTGGGATATAATCTACGAAGCTATAAAGGCAACCGAAAAGCCAAGGACCGAAGAGCTAAAGATTGCGTACGCAAGCAAGCCTCTTTTGAGGGTGGCTCCCTCTTACCTGAGTGCTGAGGAGGTCATTAGAAAGAGAAGGAGCGCTCACCTTTACGACCCAAAGGTAAAGATAAGCCAAAGGGTGTTTCTTCAAGCCTTAGACAGGTGTCTCCCAAGGGAAGATTATTCCCCCTTTGACGTGGAGATAACGCCTACTTACATAAACCTCTTTATTTTCCTCCACAGGGTTGAGGGTTTAGAAAGGGGGCTTTACGCCTTTGTGAGAAACGAAAGACACTTAAAACTTCTAAAGGAGCTAACGAATCCCGAGTTTCTCTGGGAAAGGGTTTACGACGAGATTCCCCTATACCTGCTTGCTCTTGGGGACTTTGGGGAGTTTGCAAGGTACGTTGCCTGCGTTCAGGAAATAGCGAGCGACTGTGCCTTTTCCCTTGGGATGCTCTCTCTCTTTGAACCAGTATTAAAGGAAAGGCCTTGGGAATACAAGCTCATGCATTGGGAGGCTGGATTAATTGGGCAGGTTTTGTACTTGGAAGCCACTGCCCACGAGCTAAAGGGAACGGGGATAGGGTGTTTCTTTGACGACGTTATGCACGAGCTTCTTGGCATTAGCGAAAAAACCTTTCAAGACCTTTATCACTTTGCCTTTGGTAAGGGCTTTGAGGACCCAAGAATTCAAACTATAGAGCCCTACTATCACTTAAAAGGTAGGATTTATCAGAGCTAAGAAAAGCCCTTTGGGCGTAAAATCTTCCTTATGAACGAAGTAAAGGAGATGTTAAAGGAAAAGGCGGGCTACATCCTCTCCACCCTTATGTCTCAAGGAGGAGAATACGGAGAGATATTTTACGAGCATTCCAGAACTACGCGCATGCAGTTAGAAGACAACAAGATAGACAAGATAACCCACGGATACGACGAGGGAGTGGGAATAAGGCTCATAAAAGAGGGAAGGACTTATTACGGCTATACGACCAATCCGACCTTTGAAAATCTCTTGGAGCTTGCAAAGACCCTTGCAAGGGGAAGCGGACACGGACCAGTAGCCATAGGAAAAAGGTACATACGAGGATGGACTGAGGTAGTTATAGACCCTGACTCTGAAGGGCTAAAGCTAAGGGCGGAAATACTAAAAAGGGCTAACGACAGGGCAAGGAGCTTTGGAGACAAAATTAAGCAAGTCCTTGCGGTTCTAATGGACAAAACGAGAGACATTCTAATTATAAATACTCTCGGGGAGACCGCTGAGGACCTTCAAAAGAGGGTGGTTTTCTTCGTTGAGGTCGTTGCAAGTAATGGAGAGACCCTTCAGAGAGGATACGAAAGCATCGGGGGAAGGAAGGGTTTTGAGATTTTTAACGAAACTCCTCCCGAGCTAATAGCGGAAAGGGCTGCCAAGAGGGCACTTCTCATGCTTGAGGCAAAACCCGCTCCTGCGGGAGAGTTTACGGTGGTCATGTCTTCTCAGGCGGGCGGGACTATGATTCACGAGGCGGTAGGACACGGCCTTGAGGCGGATTTAGTCCAGCAGGGGCTTTCCGTGTATGCGGGCAAGCTCGGGGAAAAGGTAGCCTCCGAGCTCGTCACCGTAGTGGACGACGCAACCCTTCCCTATCACAACGGTTCTTTTACGGTTGACGACGAGGGCGTTCCCGCTCAAAGAAAGGTTTTAATAAAAGACGGGATTCTCGTGGGATACATGTACGACAGACTAAGGGCTATGAGGGACAAAGTAGAAAGCACGGGAAACGGAAGAAGGCAGAGCTACGCCCACATCCCAATCGTAAGGATGACAAACACCTTTATAGAAAGGGGTAAAGACAACCCAGAGGACATAATAAAGGACACTAAAAAAGGGATTCTCGTGGTAAAGATGGGAGGAGGAGAGGTAAATACGGTTACGGGTGACTTCGTGTTTGAGGTGATGGAGGGATACCTAATAGAAAACGGTGAAGTAACTTACCCAATAAGGGGAGCGATACTTATGGGAAACGGGCCAAAAGCCTTGCAGGATGTTGATGCGGTGGGAAACGACCTTGGGTGGGCAATAGGGACCTGCGGTAAAGATGGGCAAGGGGTTCCCGTTACCGACGCCCAGCCCACCATAAGGATAAAAAGGCTGACACTTGGAGGGGTTGAGGCTTAAATTTAATTATGAGATAAGTCAGGGAGGTGTAGCCATGCCCGTATTCGTAATTTTGACGACTTTAACCGACGAGGGGGCAAAGACTTTAAAGAACAAGCCCGAAAGAATTAAGGAGGTTGACGAAGAGCTTTGCAACAAGTACGGAATTAAGATACTCGCCCAATACGCCCTAATGGGTCCCTACGACTTCTTAAACATAGTAGAAGCACCGGATAACGACACGATTCTAAAGATGGCTATTGAACTAAACGCAAGGGGAACCATAAGAACTCTCACCATGCCAGCCTTTGACATTGATACCCTAATAAAGGACCTAAAAGAACTTCCTTCTTAATTCCCTTTCCCCCTTTATCATTTCTTTATGGCCCTTCTTTCGGTTAGAAACCTAAACCTTTGGTATAGGGATTTTTGGGCACTAAAAGGGGTTTCCTTTGAGGTAAATCCGGGAGAAATTCTCTGCATAGTAGGGGAAAGCGGTTCGGGGAAAAGCTCTATTTTCTTCGCTATTATGAGACTCCTTCCTGAGTACGCCAAAGTAGAGGGAGAGATTGTTTTTGAAGGGAAAAATCTGCTTAAGCTCTCCGAGCGTGAGATGAAAAAGATAAGGGGAAAAGACATAGGAATGGTCTTTCAAGAGCCTTCCCTGTATTTGGACCCCCTTTTTACTGTTGGTTATCAAATTCAGGAGACTTACCTTTCACACTTTAAGGATAAAAAGAGGGCTTACGAGCAGACTATAAAAGCCATGAGAAAAGCGGGAATACCAAAGCCCGAGGAAAAGTTCCACATGTATCCCCACCAGCTTTCGGGAGGTCTAAAGCAAAGGGTTTGCATAGCAAACGCCATAGTCTGTGAGCCTAAGCTCGTTTTGGCGGACGAGCCAACGACTGCTTTAGACGTATCAATCCAAAGAAGAATCCTACAGCTTTTTAGAGTTTTGAAAGAAGAAGGAAAGGCGGTAGTTATCATTACCCACGACTTTGGAGTAGTTGCGGAAGTGGGAGACAGGGTAATAGTCTTAAAAGAGGGTGAGGTGGTGGAAGAGGGAGATGTCCTTAGCGTATTTGATAGCCCAAAGCACGAATACACGAAGAGGCTTCTTTCGGCTTTGTAAGAGAGCTACGCCTTAAAGTCGTGGATTGATTGTTTGTTTTTAATCATCTGGGCTATAACTTCGTAGTTGTCGTTTAGCCTTCTGTCTATTTTTTCAACGACGAGCTCAACGTTTTCTGGTATTGAAATCCAGAGCTTTCCTACCTTTTCGGGAGCAAAGAGCTTTACGCACTTTTTAAGAAACTTGTAGTAGTGCCTTGGAAGTCTGTAAAGAGCGTGCTGGACTATGTCGGGCGTTTGCCACTTGCAGACCTTGTAGCCTTGGTTTAACTTCTCAATTAGCCCCTTCGTTCCGTGAAGGGCTCTATTTAAAGCCAATAGAAAAGTTGGGACACCCTTTAGGAAGGCATCGGTTAGCTCCTTATTTTCGTGAACGGTAGCGTCGTAAATGATGACCTTTTTCTCCTCAAGGAGAGCCTTTATAAGGTCTATGGGAACCGCAAACTCGGGAAAGTAAAGGGGAGTTCCAGCTGCGGTGTAAGATGAGGGAAAGTAAACTATGTAGTCGTAGTCTGGATAAACTATAAGGCCGTTGGTCATGTTTGCAACGTGAAGAACTTCCTTTTCCTTCTTCATAACTTATGAATTTTAGCCACTTTAAGCGCTTTTGAGGAAAGCTTCTACCCTTTCTGCTACCTTAGCGGAAGCCCTAATGCAGTCCGCCATAGAAACGCCGTATAGCCAGTTTCCAGTTAAGAACAGCCCGGGATAGTCCCTTTCCATCTCCTTTGCGAGGTTTAGGTATTTGTCGTATCCTACGGTGTATTGGGGTATTGCCCTCTTCCACTTGTGGATGCGGACAAAGTCTATACTCTCAACTTTTAAGACTTCTTTCAGTTCCCTTTCTACTACTTCAATTATCTCTTCCTCCGAAAGCTCTAAGACTTCTCTGTCGGTAGCTCCGCCAAGGAACACCGAAAGAAGCTCCCTTCCTTGGGGTGCCCTTTCGGGAAAGAGCTTAGACATAAACATAGCCCCAAGGATGCGCTTTCCCTCTACTCTTGGAACGAGAAAGCCAAAGCCCTCGGGAACCCTTCCCTTTACTCCCACATTTACTACCACGACAGGTGGATAGTCTATCTTGTCAAACTCTTCACTCGCGCTAAAGGAGATTTCTTTTAAAAGGTAAGAAGAGGTGTAGGCGGGGCTTGCCACCACTACGCTTTTTGCTTCTACCTTCTTTCCGCGAACCTCCAGCTTAAAGTGGTCCTCAAACTTTCTCATCCTAAGGACTACGCTTTCTGTGTGAATTTCAAGCTCCTTTGCAAGGGCGTTTATGAGCTCTGACAGCCCCTCTTGGAAGGATATCAGCTGTGCCTTTGGAGCTACTCTTTTCTCCTTTAGGAAAGCCTTTATTAGGCTTCCGTATCTCTTTTGAACTTCGTAAAGCCGTGGAGTGGCGTACTTGAGAGAGAGCCTTTCGGGGTCACCCGCATAAACTCCCGAAAGGAAAGGAGCAACTAAGTAGTTCAAAAACTCCTCGCCAAAGCGTTCTCTGACGAAGTTAGCAACCGACACATCTTCTTCCACGGGTTTTGAGAATATTTCTTTAAAAACTTTTAGCTTTGAACCAAAGGAAAGTAGAGGAGTTTTTAGAAACTGAAGGGGTGATAGGGGTAAAGGAACGAGCTCTCCCCTTTTGTATATGTATCTATACTTAGCACCTTCGGAAGCCTTTATGGGCTTTAAACCAAGCTCTTGAACGAACCTTAAGACCTCCTCGTCCGCAAAGAGGGTTTGGGGCCCAAGCTCGTAGAGGTATCCCTCCTCCTTTCTCGTCTTTATCGCTCCCCCTATTTCGTCGTCCTTTTCGTATACAACTACGTCGTAGCCCTTTTGCTTTAATCTATACGCAACGGATAGTCCAGAAATTCCAGAGCCTATTACTACTACTTCACGCATAGTTTAATTTTAATAGGCTTCTTCTTCCACTCTTATGAGAACGGGCTCGTCTACTACAACCGGGAGCCTCTTTATTTCGCTAAGAGCCCTTTGAACGTCCTCCTCGTAAGCCTTGTGGGTGAGAATCACGAGGGGAACCACTGGCTCCTTTTCCCTTCCCGCTATTTTGCAAACCATCTCCTTTTGAAGGACCGCAGCTATGCTTATGTTGAAGTTAGCAAGAACTGCGGAAACCTTTGCAAGAACACCCGGCTTGTCTGGAACGTCAAAGCGAAGGTAATAACGAGAATAGAAGTTTTTCTTAGTCCTTAGCTCTTTCCCTTCCCAATTCACCGTAAGGTGCTTAAAGTCCCTGCAGGCTAAAAATCTTCCCGCATCTACTATGTCCGAAACCACCGCAGAAGCGGTAGGGTGCGAACCCGCTCCCTGTCCGTAGAACATAGTCTTTCCTACGAAGTCCCCCTCTATCATCACTGCGTTGTAAACCCCAGAAACCTTTGCAAGGGCTTCCTCCGTATGGATAAAAGTAGGATGGACGCGAACCTCCACTTCCGAATCCACCCTTTTTGCTATAGCAAGAAGTTTTAGGGTATATCCGAGCTCTTTTCCAAGCTCAACGTCCAGCTTATCTACGTTCCTTATTCCCTCTACGTAAACCTCTTTAAAGTCTATGTAGCCCCCGTATGCAAGCATGGCAAGGAGCGTAATCTTGTGGGCTGCATCCCATCCGTCTATGTCTAAGGAAGGGTCTGCTTCCGCGTATCCCCTTTCTTGGGCTTCCCGAAGGGCTGTTTCAAAGCTAACGCCCTTTTCAAACATCTCGGTTAGTATGAAGTTCGTAGTTCCGTTAAGGATACCAAGGATATTTTTTATGCGATTTCCTACTAATCCCTCCCTTAGGGCTTTTATTACGGGAATCCCTCCACCTACCGCAGCTTCAAAACCAAGAAACAGATTTTTTTCCTTTGCAAGCTCAAAGATTTCCCTTCCCTCTTCCGCCAAAAGGTGCTTGTTTGCGGTAACGACGCTTTTCCCACTACTTAGGGCTTCTAAGATTAGCTTCTTCGCAAATTCCGTTCCCCCAACGAGCTCAACTACGATGTCCGCTTCCCTTATGACCTCTTTATAATCCGTAGTTCTGAGCTCCTTTGGGACCTCAAACTCCCTTTTTCTTTCCCAGTCTATGTCCGCGACTTTTACGAGCTTAAACTCTATCCCCGTTTTCTTCTTTATAAGCTCTTTGTTTTCTAAAAGGAGCTTTACCGTTCCCGTTCCTACCGTCCCACAGCCAACTATCCCTACCTTTACCTGCATAAGGCAATTATCCTACAAAAAAGTCTCTTTAAACCTCCTTTCAAACTCCTCGTAGTCCTTACAAACTACGAAAACCTCTTGGACGGAAGTTCCAGTTTTGTAAAGGAGTTTAAATCCGCTAATGGTCCTATACTTAAGAAACAGTCCCTTGCTTCCCCTTCCCTTGTTCTGGCGAACTATCCTTCCGGGAATTATGGTTTCCACGCAGTCCCACTTCTCTATTTCCTTTAAGTACTCGCTCAGTCCTTCCAAAAGGGTGTGCTCAACCTTTACCTTTCCGCTTCTGTACTTAAACCTACCCATCTTTTAGCATTTCTTCTAAGGTTATAACGACGCACTCCCCAAGGGCTCTTAGGTTGTATCCCCCCTCTAAGGCAAACAGGACTGGAGCTCCCAGCTTGTCCGCAGTTTTTAGTATGTTTTTAACTATATTTCTAACTCCCTCGTTGGTGACCCTTAGGTAGGTAAGGGGGTCGTCCGCGTGAAGGTCGTAGCCTGCCGAAACTAAAACGAACTCGGGCTTGAATCTCTCCATTAGCTCTGGAAGGAGCTGTTCGTAAACGGGTTTGTACTCGTAATCTCCAGCACCTGCGGGCATTGGGACATTAACGGTATATCCGTATCCCTCACCTACTCCCTGCTCGCCCGCAGAACCAGTACCGGGATAAAAAGGATACTGGTGGGTAGAGAAGTAAAAAACGGTGTTGTCTTGATAGAAACTCCTTTGGGTTCCGTTTCCGTGGTGGGCGTCAAAGTCTATAATAAAGACCCTGTTTAGCTTTTTAACCTTTCTTAAGTAGTGAGCTCCTATGGCTACGTTGTTAAAAATGCAAAAGCCCATAGCCCTTGCGTATTCCGCGTGGTGTCCGGGAGGTCTTATAGCGCAAAAGACCCTGTCAACCTCTCCCTTAAGAATCCTGTCTATTCCCTCAAGGACAGCGCCAACCGCATAAAGGGCTACCTCGTAGGTTTCAGAAACTGCGTAAGTGTCTAGGTCTAAGAATCCTCCTCCAGAACTACAAAAGTCGTGAATCTCTTGAATGTATGCGGGGTCGTGGTTTAGGGCTACCTCTTGGACGGTGGCTCTCCTTGGCTTTATAGGGATTAGCTTGTCCGCTATAGTGCTTTTTTGAAGGTGTTCTTGTATGGAAAGGAGTCTTCCCTTGTGTTCGGGGTGGTCTTCCCAGTCGTGCCTTAGGTAAATCTCGTCGTAAATGTATCCTACCCTTTTCATAATTTTTTAATGGTATATTAAATTCTTCGGTGTTCCAATTCCGAAAGAGGGCTATCTATGGAAAAGCTCGTGGTTTTAGGCGCCCAGTGGGGAGACGAAGGAAAGGGTAAAATCGTGGACCTCCTTTCTGAGAACTTTGAAATAACCGTAAGATACCAAGGTGGAAGCAACGCGGGACACACGGTCGTGATAAACGACCAAAAGTTTATCCTACACCTCCTGCCCACAGGAATGCTCCACAGACACGTGCTTGGAGTTATAGCTCAGGGAATGGTGGTAGACCTTGAGGTTTTGGAGGAAGAAGTCAAAAGCTTAGAAGAAAGGGGAATTCCCGTAAAAGACAGACTCATCATAAGCGACAGGGCACATCTGGTTATGCCCTACCACAAGCTCCTTGACAGCCTCTTTGAAAGGAAAAAGGGAATAGGGACTACCCTGAGGGGAATAGGGCCCGCTTACATGTTTAAATACGGAAGGAGGGGGATTAGGATAAGCGACCTTGCGGACGAGAGGCGCTTTTACGAGCTTTTGAAAGACAACTTAGAGTTCGTCAAAAGTATATGCGAAAAGGTTTTTTGTGAAAACTTTTCCTTAGAGCTTGAAGAGATTTACGAAAAACAGCTCCGCATCTACGAGAAGTTTAAGGACAACGTAGCGGACGTTCTTCAGCTCTTTACGAAGAATCAAAAGAGCGTCCTATTTGAAGGGGCTCAGGGGACACTGCTTGACGTAGACATGGGAACTTATCCTTACGTTACCTCCTCAAACTCTTCCGCCCTTGGGCTTTCTAACGGAACGGGGCTTCCGCCTAATTACTTTGCGGACGCTTACTTCCTCGGAGTTACCAAAGCCTACACTACGAGAGTGGGTGAGGGACCATTCCCTACGGAGCTACGGGGAGAAGAAGGGGAAAGGCTTAGGGAGCTTGGAGGGGAGTACGGCTCAACTACGGGAAGGCCAAGGAGGTGCGGATGGTTAGACCTCGTAGCTCTGAGGTATGCGGTTCAGGTAAACGGACTTCACGGATTTGTCTTAACGAAGCTTGACGTTCTTGACGGTTTTGAAGAAGTAAAAGTAGCGGTTGCTTACGAATACGAAGGGGAGAGGATAGAGCACTTTCCCGCTTCTTACTCGGTTCTTTCAAAGGTAAAGCCCATTTACGAAACCTTTAAGGGATGGAAGCGCTCAACGAAGGGAATAAGAAGCCCCGAAGAGCTCCCGCCCGAGGCAAGAGACTACATAAACTTCATTGAGGAATACACGGGCGTTCCAGTAGTGATGCTCTCAACGGGACCAAAAAGGGAAGAATACCTATGGCTGAAAGAGATTATCAAGACAAGAAAAAGCTATTCATAAAAAGAGCTCGCCAGTTTGCCTACTCGGTAATCTTTGGCTATACCCTTTTACTCTTTGGAGCCTTCGTTTTATACCCATACTTTAAGCTCCCAGTCTCACCAACGCTCGTAAAGTACGTTTATGTAGGAGAAGTGGTAAGCGGAGTCTTTGCTTACCTTGTGGCACTTTTGGTGAGGAAGTTTTTCCTGCCCGTAAAGGCAGAAGGGGAGTATTGGGGCTACATCGCTATGAGAAGGTACTTCTGGAGCTACGCACTTATTACCTTTCCCTACTTTATCGGTTATGCTATGTTCATATTTTCGGGACACCTGCCAAGCGTTATCTTTGGATACCTCATAAGCACCCTTGGAGTCCTTCTCTTCCTTCCAAGGGAAGGGGACTTAGTCTGAATCTGGAAGCACTTCTTTTTTCTCAATAATCTCTTTGAGCTCCCTTGCGAGCTTCTCGTTTTCCCTTAGGGGCTCTCCCTCTATCTCAGAAACGGGAACGACCTTTATTAGAGAGTTTAAGATAAATACGCTTTCAGCTTCTCTGAGAAAGTCTAAGGAAAGGAGTTCCTCTTTAATTTGGAGCTCCTCACAAAGGAGGTCAAGGGTGGTTCCCCAAAGGAGTCCACTTTCCCTTGCGGGGGTAAAGAACCTTCCTTTTTTGTATATTAGCAGGTTAGCGGAAGAGGTTTCGGTCAGGAGCTCCCTCTCGTTTAGCACTACTCCGTCAAAATATCCCCGAGCCTTTGCCTCCCTCTTGACGAGGGCATTAAAGAGGAAGTTAGTAGTTTTGTGGTAAAAAACTGGATTCTTTGAGTGTCTTCTGTAAGAGGAAAGGCACAACTTCACCCTTTGGGGAGCTTTTGGGAGCTCCTTTACTACGACCTTAGCCTTGTAGCTTTCGGGATAATCTCCGTAGTATTCGCTCCCTTCAAATAGCAAAAGGTACTTTACGTAAAGATTTTTATTACCTGCGGTGGCTCTTTCTATTTCTTGGACAAACTCCTCGTACTTGGGAAAGGGATAGCCGAAATACTCACAGGACCTTTTTAACCTCTCGTAGTGCTTTTTTAGTTTGTAATTTTTTCCTTTCCAGTGTATTGTCTCAAAGAGCCCCTCGCAGTAGTAAAGACTACGACTCACCTTAGCTCCTCGTCCATGAATATACGGGAAGGGGTAACGCCCCTTTGTCCCCTATACTTTCCCCTATAAACCCTTTCGGGCTTTTGGTCTAACCTTGCAAACACGAGCTGGCATATCCTCATTCCCTTGTAGAGCTTTATGGGTCTTGAGTTTGCGTTGTAGAGTTCCAAAGTTATCTGGCCTTCAAATCCCGCATCTACCCATCCCGCGTTTTCTATAAACAGCCCAAGCCTTCCCAAAGAAGACCTACCCTCAACGAAGGCGGTTATGTCCTCTGGAAGCTTTATGTATTCCAAAGTAGTGGCAAGCACAAACTCTTTGGGTCTTATTACGAAGAAATCCTCTATTTTCTTCTTCTTAATTCCCTTTACTTCCCTTTTGACGTCTATCTCCTCTTCTTCCCCTTCGTAAGTTGCTATTTCTTCTCCAAGTCTTAGGTCCAACGAAGAACACTGGACGTTTTTTGGCTCAAAGGGCTCAACTACGAGCTTACCCTCCTTTATAAGCCTTAAGATTGTTCGGTCTGAGAGAATCACAATATTAAATCATATAGTATGAGGGTAAAATTCCGAATAGGTATATACGAAAACGGGAAAAGGCTCACGAAAAAGGACTTCCAAGGACTAAAGGAGCCCCTCTTTATCGGAATGAGGTATATAACGGAGTTTAAGTATTTGGAAGCCACCAAGTGGCTCTTTTTGGCAAAGGACTCCCACGAAAAGTATTTCCTTTTGGCCCTTATAAACGAAGCCCTTGGGCAGGAAGAGCAAGCCCGAGAGTTTTACGAAAACGCAGAGCGCTTTCCCAAAGTAACCAACTACGAGTTTTTAAAAGAGATACCAAGCCAATAAAAACTTAAATTTTCCCCTATGAAAATTTACAGAGCGGGAGAGCAGGGAAACTTGAGGTCAATAACCTTATTTCACGCCATGGCAAGGCTCGGAATGGAGGGGCTCATTATAACCACACCTACGGATACTTACGTGAGCGTTGGCTACTTTGACAAGACGGACGAGATTATTGACCTGCAAAAGTGCAAGGAATTAAACATTCCCGTTATTCGCAGGGAAGTGGGAGGGGGAGCGGTTCTGCTTCATCCCCATCAGGTCTTTTACCAGCTTATCCTTAAGAAAAGTAGAGTCCCCTTTAAGGTAATAGACGCTTACAAGTACTTTTCTCAAGCGGTTATAAGGGCTTACGAAAAGCTTGGGGTGGAAGTGGAATACAGACCTATAAACGACATAGTGGTAAAGAGGAATAAAAAGAAGATTAGTGGGCAGGGGGCTGCGGACATAGGGGAGATGTTCGTGTTCGTAGGGGGAATACTGCTAAGGTTCAATACGGAGCTCATGTCTATGCTCTTTAAGGTTCCCGAGGAAAAGTTTAGGGACAAGCTTTACAAGAGCTTAGAGGAAAACATTTCTTGGGTAGAGAGGGAAACGGGAAGGCTTCCGACTTACGAAGAGGTGGAAGAGGCTCTTATAGAAGAGTTTTCAAAACTCGTTCCCTTTGAAGGGGAGGGAGAAATTCCAAAAGAGGCTTACGAGCTTGCAGACAAACTAAAGGAAGAATTCACTTCACAGGAGGTTCTCTTTGAAGAAACGGGAAGGAAGCACAGGGCGATAAAACTGCGTGAAGGGGTATACCTTAGAACTTCCCTTCACAAGGCTCGCGGGGGGCTGATAAGGGCTGAGATCTGGACGGACGGAGAAAGAATTCAAAAGGTTAAAATCTACGGAGACTTTACGCTTTATCCAAAAGAAAGTCTAAGGAAACTTGAAAACGCCCTTAGGGGCGTGCTCTTTGATAAGGAAGAGGTAAAAAGAAAGGTGGAGGAATTCCTAAAAACGGTGGAATTTCCCGGGGTGGAAGCGGAAGACTTAGTGAAAGTCATATACGGAGATTAGTCTCTTCTTCTTTAAACCTTTTAATCTTTATGTAGACCCCCTCCTTTCCCTTTTCTACTTTCTTGATAGTTCTTACCTCGTATATGAGGTTGTCGTTCTTTATAACGCCAGCCCTTTCCAAAACATCCCACAGACTCTTTAGCATGTTGTCAATGTCCCTCTTCCTTCTGTTTGGGAGGATTAAAACTACGTCAACGGAGACTTCCCAGTCTATTGGCTCTCCCTTGTACTGCTCGCGGAGCTCCCAAATGGCTCTGACTTCCCAGTTTACCACCCTTGGTGGTTTGAAAACCTTCCCTCCCTTTCTCCTTATGTACCTATTGCTTTTGGGAACGGGCAGTCTTGATAGAAAGAGCTCTAACTCCATCTAATTTTGTTTAATATTAACTTATGGAAGAAAAAGCCACCATAGGAATAGAGGACTTTCTTAAAGTAGACCTAAGGGTTGCAAAGGTGCTTTCTGCAGAAAGGGTAGAAGGCTCAGAAAAGCTTTTAAAGTTAAAAGTCTCCCTTGGAGAGGAGGAAAGAACCATAGTAGCGGGCATAGCGAAGTACTACTCTCCCGAGGAGCTCGTGGGGAAAAAGATAGTAATAGTTGCAAACCTACAGCCTAGGAAGATTTTTGGAATAACCTCTCAAGGGATGCTTCTTGCAGCATCGGACGGGGAAAATCTGTCCTTAGTAGTTCCAGAAAGAGAAGTAAAAGAGGGCGCTAAACTCAGTTGAGATACTTTCACTTTGAAGAAGAACACCCCTTTTCCCTCGTAATTCCCCTTATTGAAGAGGGAAAACTTGACCCGTGGGAAGTGGACATAGTGGAGCTTGCAAACCTCTACTTAGAGGAGCTAAGGAAAAGGGAGACCTTAGACCTGAGAATTCCCGCAAGGGCGATAGTGGCTGCCGCTTTTCTCCTTAAAAAGAAGGTAGAAGTCCTATTTCCCAAACCTCCCAGAAAACCAAGGGAAAGAAAGTACACCCTTCAAGAAATAGTAGAGATGTTTGAAGAGGAATACCCAAGCCTTCAGCAAGAGCTTCAGGAAAACATACGAAAAGTCCAAAGAATAGTTAAAGTTAAGAGAAACGGCAAAAAGCCCAAAAAGAAGGAAGAACCCAAAAGGGAGATACCCCTTCACGTTTCTAAGTTTGAGGAGGTTCTGGCTGAGCTTTGGGAGTTTTTTAAAAATTTAGAAGTAGGAACGCGGTTAAAATTCTTTACTTTTCTTGATAAGAGAAACTTCGTCCCTCAGGTCATGGCACTTCTTTACTTGGACTACGACAACAAGATAAGGCTTTACCAAGAAAAGCCTTTTGGAGATTTGGAAGTAGAGATATTAGAAACCCAAGACTTCTAAAACCTTATCAAGGTCTGGGGGAACGCTTATTGGCTCTTCACAAACCTTTATAGCGGTGTCGGGGTCTTTTAAGCCGTTTCCAGTGAGGGTGCAGGTCACCACCTCACCACCCTTAAAGAATCCCTCACGGGTTAATTTGATTAAACCCGCTACGCTTGCAGCGGAAGCTGGCTCGCAAAAAATCCCTTCGGTTGAGGCTATTAGCTTGTAAGCGTAAAGAATCTCGCTATCGCTTACCGCGTCTATCCTCCCCCCGCTTTCTTGGGCTGCCTTTAGGGCGGATTGCCAGCTGTAGGGATTTCCTATCTTTATAGCGGTAGCTATGGTTTGGGGATTTTTTATAGGATATCCTTTCACGATTGGGGCTGCCCCTTCCGCTTGCCAACCCATCATTTTAGGAAGCTTAGTAATTTTCCCTTCCTCGTAGTAGGTTTTAAAGCCCTTCCAGTAAGCGGTTATGTTTCCCGCATTACCAACGGGTATGAAGTGATAGTCCGGAGCGTCTCCAAGAACATCGCAAATCTCAAAGGCGGCGGTCTTTTGCCCCTCTATTCTATAAGGATTGACCGAGTTTACGATTTCCACCGGGAACATCTCGCCTATCTTCCTCACTATGTAAAGCGCGTCGTCAAAGGTTCCTTGTATAGCTATAACCTTAGCTCCGTAAATCATGGCTTGGGAAAGCTTTCCTATGGCGACCGCTCCCTTTGGAAGTAAAACGTAAGCCTTTAGTCCTGCCTTTGCCGCGTAAGCCGCAGCAGACGCCGAAGTATTTCCCGTAGAGGCACAGATAACCGCTTTCTTGCCACTTTCTACCGCCTTTGATATAGCGAGGGTCATTCCCCTGTCTTTAAAAGAGCCCGTAGGGTTTAAGCCTTCGTACTTTAAGTAAATCTTCCCTTTAAAGCCTATAGCCTTTGCAAGGTTTGAGGCTTCTATAAGGGGGGTGTTTCCTTCAAGTAAGGTTATAATAGGCGTTTTTTCCGAAACAGGGAGATATTTCCTGTAGTGCTCAATAATTCCTCGCCACTTTTCCATACCTCGTATATGATTGTATTACAAAAACTCCCTTAAAGCCTTTCCGCTAAGTAATCCGCTATGTGCTTTACTTCTTGCTGGGTTTTAAACTTCTTTGCTCCTTCCTTCAGCTGAAGGACGCATCCCGGACATTCGGTAACTACGTACTGAGCTTGGGTTTTCTTAAGGTCAAGCATTTTCTCCCTTTGAATCTCCGTAGAAAGCTCGGGATTCTTTATTGAGAAGAGCCCCGCAAACCCGCAACAGCTCTCCGCCTTTTCCGCCTTTACTACTTCCGCGTTTTCTACCTTTTGTAGGGTTTTATAAAAAAGGTTGGGATTTCTCTTCATAGCCGTGTAAAAGTGACAGGGAACGTGAACCGTTACCCTCTCTCCTCGTCCTTTGAACTTTATACTTTCTTCCGAAAGGAGTTCGGTAAAGCTATAAACCTTCCAGTCCTTGCCGTAGTCTTCAACAAGAGCCCCTCCGCAGGTGGGACAGGCTACCACTATTGCGTCAAATTGGTACTTTTCTATTTCCTTTACGTTGTGTTCCCTTAAGGTCTCAAAAGCCTTGTGATTTCCGTGATAAAGGTGGGGAGCTCCACAACACTTTATGTCTTTGGGAACTACCACAGTGTATCCTAACTTATTCAAAACCTTTACAACGCTCTTTCCCGTATTTCCGTAAAATACGTCAATCATACAGCCCGTAAAAAAGAGGAGTTTGGCCTTTTCTCTTTCAGCCTTAAAGGTCTTTCCCCTTATTTCAAAGGGCTTTCCGTAGGGTTTTGGAAAGAACTTCACCCCTCCCGTAGGAAGGGGGACCTTTATCTCCTCTGGAAGAGCTTTAGACAACATTCCTGCAAATTTTAGGGCTACTCTTCCCACTTTTGACTGCATAAGTTCTAAGCTCTTTAATCCTGCCTTGGAGATGAGGTCCTCTCCGAGCTCTTCGTGCTGAAGCTTGCGGGCTTTTGTGAGGATTTCTTTGTATTGAACGTCGTTGGGGCAAATCCACTCGCAACGCCTACACATCGCGCATTCGTTCCACTGGACTGCTACCTCCTTCGTTAGGGGGAGCTCTCCCTTTATTACCATCTCCGCAAGGGCAAGCCTTCCACGGGCAAAGGCTCCCTCCTCTTCCCTAAAGGGATAGGTTGGGCACACTGACTTACAGAGCCCGCACTTTACGCACTTCTGAGCCAAATCTATGGGAAAATTAAATTCTTCAGCCATAAAAGTAATCTTAAGTATTTAAGGGACTTATTCTATGATAAAAATTTTTAATAGGTTTCTTGAAGAATCTCATAGAGATTGTAAGAAAAAAAGCTTAAGGAGTTAAAGTATGTGGAGAGTAATATACACGGGGCAAAGACCAGCATACGAAAACATAGCCTTAGATAGCGTCCTTTTGGAGCTCAAAGCGGAAGGAAGAATTCCCAACACCATAAGGTTTCTCCAGTTTAAACCCGAGTGCGTTTTGATAGGATACCACCAAGCGGTAGAGCAAGAAGTTAGGCTCGAATACGTAACACGGGAAGGGATAGAGGTAAACAGGAGGATAACGGGAGGAGGAGCTATATACTTTGACGAGCTTCAGATTGGCTGGGAAATAATAGCGGATAGGGAGTCTTTTGGAAACAGGTCCTACGAAGAGATTACGGAGGTAATCTGCAAGACCGTTGCAAAGGCTTTAAACAAGCTCGGAATAAAGGCTCAGTTTAGACCGAGAAACGACATAGAGGTTGAAGGAAAAAAGATTTCTGGAACGGGAGGAGTCTTTGAGGGAAACGCCTTTCTCTATCAGGGAACAATACTTATGGACGTAAACCTTGAGAGAATGCTAAAGTCCTTGCAAATTCCCATAGAAAAGCTAACCTCAAAGGGCATAAAGTCCGCGGAAGAGAGAATTACATGGGTAAAGAGGGAGCTTGGATATTTACCTTCTAAGGAAGAGATTTTTAAGGTTATATTGGAAGCCTTTGAAGAGGAGCTCGGAATAAAGTCTTACTGGGGCGAGCTCACGAGGGAAGAGCTTGAGCTTTTTAACGAAAAGAAGGACTACTTTAAGAGCGAGGAGTGGGTCTACCATGTAAAGAAGGCAATAACTGGAGACGAGATTTTGTACGGCATTTACAGGTGTCCCGGAGGAACCTTTAGGGTTTCCGTAAAGGTAGACCCCCACACGAAGGTCCTTCAGCAGGTAGTAATAAACGGAGACTTCTTTATCCACCCCAAAAGGCTCATTTACGACCTTGAGGCTTACCTAAAGCACACACCCATTAGCGAAGTAGAGAGAAGAATAAGGGAGTTCTTTAAAGATAGAGAGTTTGAGAGCGTCAATCTGACCGTTGAGGACTTCGTTGAAGCGGTAATGTTTCCCTTAAGGAAGCTTGAAGCCCAAGAACTTGGGATAGATAAAAAAAAACTCAATAGGGTCATCGGAAGCATAGGGGGAGGGTTAAAAGAAAACATACAAAAGGCTAAGGTTATGCTTCTTCCTTACTGTGCAAAGCCCACTTGGTGCGACTACAGGCATACGGACGACTGTGGAGAGTGTGGCGGTTGCACGGTGGGAGACCTCTACAGAATGGCTTACGAAAGGGGAATGATACCGATAACTATAACGAGTTTTGAGATGCTAAGAGACGTTCTTCGTTGGTGCGGAGAAAACGGCTATACCTACATAGGGCATTGCTGTTACGAGTTTTACGAGAAGAGATACGAGATATTTAAGAAGGCAAAGGAGTGGGGAGCAAACGGCGTTCTCATAGACATACAAGGCGTAACTTGCTACTCCCTTGGAATTGAAGAGGAGGAAAAGGCTTACCACGGAGAGTTTCAGGTAGAGCTTGACCTTTACGTAGAAGACAGTGAAAGGCTTCTCTCTATAAAGCCTAAAATCCAAACCCTGCAAAAGAGAACGAGTGCCCAAAAGCCCATTCCAAACGAAAGCCTAAGGGATTTCTTCCCAGAATACTACAAAATACCCAAGGTAGCTCCCGGGCCAGCTGAGGACATGTCAAGGCTCCCCATAGTCAAAGAAACCTCAACGGAGATAGGATTCGTAAAGGGACAAAAGGTTAGCTACGAAGAAGCCCTCAAAGAAGCGGTGAGGCTTCTAAAGGAAGCTCAAAGACCTACTCTCATCGTGGGACCCTTAGTTCTTTGGGCTTGGAACGAGGAGGCAAAGAAAAAGGGAGAGCTTATAAGAGAGCTCAAAAATAAGCTTCCTCACTTAAACATTCACATCCTTCCTGACTACAAACCAAAGAACAAAAGAGTGGACCTATCAAGGGAGATAGACCCACCAAATCCTCACCTCTCTATCCTTCACGGAGAGCACGACCTTACGCTCATGATAGGAGTTCACTGCTACAGAACTGACTTTACGATTAGGATGCTAAGAAGCCACACGAATACGAAAATCGTAACCCTATGCACTTTATACGGACATCCCGATGCGGACGTTTCCCTTGCGGGAGTAAATGCGGAAAAACTTAAGGAGTTTATAAACCTCGTTGAGTAGTATAATTTTCCCTATGATACAGGTTGAGATAGTCTCTCCTCAGGGTGTGGTTTATTCGGGACAGGTTGAAAGCGTAAACGTTCCCACCGTAGAGGGAGAGGTAGGAATTTTAGAAAACCACATGTATCTAATGACCCTTCTAAAGCCCGGTCTCGTTTACTTTAACGGGGACGACAAAAACGGCATAGCGGTAACTTACGGGGTGTTGGATGTGACGCCCAAAAAGGTTCTCATCTTGACGGAAGAGGCTTACGAAGTTGGAAAGTTGCCACCCGCGGACAAGTTAAAGGAAGAGTTTGAAAAGGCTGCCAAAAAACTCGCAACCGCCCAGACTATGGAAGAGTACAAGGAGTGGGAAAAGGCTTACGAAAAGGCAAGAACCCTCTTAGAATTAATTGAGAGACTCAGATAATAAATTCTTCTCCTTCTTTCGGGGAAAACTTTTTCTTTATCAACCCAAAAAACACAAGGTTTCGGTAGACTTAGTAATTTTCCTCTCCAAGGTTCGGGGAATAAAGAGGAGTTCCAAAGTAGTAGACCTTGGGGCTGGCTTTGGCTTTACTTCTATAGTTTTGGCTAAAAAGTTTGGAGTCAAGGTAACGGCTGTAGAGATTGACCAAGACATGCTTTCTCTTTTGAGAAAAAACCTTGAGCTTAACGACCTTTCTCACCTCGTTGAGGTAGTTAGTGCGGACATAAGGGAGATAGAGAAATACTTCAAAAAAGGGAGCTTTGACGTAGTGGTTACAAATCCCCCCTTCTATCCCAAGGAATATTCTCCAAGTCCAGACCCCTATCACTTTGAGCTAAGGGGAAGCCTTTTGGACTTTATAAGGGCTTCGGCTTACCTTTTGAGAGACGGAGGATACCTAAACCTTTTCGTTCCAAGCTTCAGGCTCGCAGAAGCCTTTTATTACCTTCAGGAATACAACCTTCCTCCGAGATTCCTGAGTCTAATCTATCCAACCCTTAGGAAGAGGTCAAAGCTTTCTATAATAGTTTCCGTAAAGAACCTTAAAGGTCCCTTAGAGATAGACAAGCCACTTATAATAAACGAAGAGGGGGGGAACTATACGGAAGAAGTAAGGCATTTACTGGAAAATTTCCTTTAAGGGCTTCTATTATAATCATTTAAGTTAAGGGGGTGTGAATGAGACTTCCTGATAAACTCATTGAACTCATAGCAGAGGCGATAGTAAGGAGCTTGGCTCACGAAGAAAGAATTTTAGAGATTGAGGACGAAACTACCTTTAAAAAGAAGATAATCGGAATTTTTAAAAAGGCTCAAGAAGAGGAAAGGCTGTTAGACGATAAGGCAAAGGAGGTCTTAAAACAAAACTTAGAACTATTGGAAAGAGAAGGTATTGACTACAGAACTGCCTTCCAAGCGGTTAGGAAAAAACTTGCGGAAGAAATGGACATACACACGAACAGAAGGGAAAGGCTCAACCAGATAGTTAACCGCATTATGGACCTCATATTGGAGGACGAAACCGTGGAGGTTTACGAAGACTTTCCCGTGATAAGGGGAAAAATAAGAAAGATAGTCATGAAAGCCTTAGAGGTTGAGGAAGAGATAGAAAGGGAAGTCAGAAAAAGGATAAGGAAGTATTCAAGAGACATTTTAGAGGGAAGTCCCGAGTGGAACATTCTCTGGCGAAGGATTTACGAAGACGAGCTCAAGAAAAGAGGACTTGCTTAAGGTAGGTATATCATAGGGTCTTGCCTTAGGCCGTATTTGAGAACCTCGTAGTGAAGGTGAGGACCTGTAGCCCTTCCCGTTGCCCCTACGAAACCTATAACTTTACCCCTATCAACTAAATCTCCCCTTTTTACTTTTATTTCGGACAAATGGGCGTAAACTGTAGTATAGCCGTATCCGTGATATACAACTACTATGTAGCCGTATCCCCTCTTGTATCCGGCGTATATAACCTTTCCGGGAGCCGATGCAACTACTGGAGTTCCAAAGTCTGTTGCTATGTCTATACCAGCGTGGAAGTAGGTATATCTTCCCATCCTTCTCCATCCGAACTTAGAAGAAACTATTCCCACGACGGGCCATATGCTGGGCTTTGTCTCTTCCGGCGTAAGGAGATTTTCAACGAGCAGTTTTTGTTCTGGAGTTAGCTCTGATTCTGTTTTTTCTTCTTTTTGTATAGCTTGCTGTGGCTTTTCCTTAGAAGTTTTTGCAGGGGTTTTTTCTTGCGCAAGTTCTCTGCTGTAGGCACAACCCGTAGTAAAGGAGAAAAGAAGTGGGAAGAAAAAACTAAGTAGTAGAGCTCTCCTCATCTAAGTAAAATACCTCGTCAGAAATTGGTTCGTTCCACCTCTTGAAACCGGGTAGGGTCTCTATTCTAAACCATGCGGACCTGTACCATATGTCCGTGGGATTTCTCTTTACGGGAGCTATGCGAGCGGCTTTCGTTTTTGGGTGGTAGTCCCAGTTCATGTACTGATTAAAGTCCTGAACTATGTCTGTAATCACTACCCCGTATTCGTTTATAAGTATTTCTTGAAAGTCCTTCCAAGTAAAGATGGAGCTGTCTCTAAGCGTAAGTCCGAAGTATCCCGCACAGCCCGCATCTTTAAGGGTAGCTATCCCTCTACCGATAAACGCCCTAAAGGCTGGGAAGGTTTCAGGTGGGTCCGTAATAAAGACGTCAAACTTTCCTAAGAAGTCCTCGGTATAGGGATTTCTCAGGTCCCAAACCATAGCCTCCGCATTGTCTATTCCGAGCTCTTTTATTATTTGATTGTCAAAGTCTATTAGTCTCTTGTCTATGTCTATTATGAGAACTCTCTTTGCCTTTCTGGTGAGCGCTATCGCAAGTCCCGTAAGGTCGTCTTCCGCCCCCATAACGATTATCTCCTTACCCCTAAGGTCTCCCCTGCTGTCTATGAAGAGAACTCTTGATATTGTGGTTTCAGGAGTAACGCTTCCCTGGTCGTAGTCCTGAATAGCTTTTGGCCTGTCTTTGGCAATCTCTACGAAGGTCCTGTAAAGCTCCTTATCCGCGTAGAAGGGAATTCCCCTTCCTTCGCAGGCTGGACATATGTGCTCCTCAAAGGGTTCAATACCGAGTTCTTTAATAAGGTCGTAACCCTTTTGCGTGAGGAGTATGTTTTCACCGTCGTCAATAAACAGATAACCTTCCGCTACGAGCTTTTTAACTATTCCCGAAGCTGCTGGAACGGGAAGGTCTGCATAGTCAACAATCTTCCAAAAATCTCCCGTCTTTAAAACCGCTTGAAGAACCCTTTCAACATTCCTTGCGTGAAGCCTTACCTTAGTTTCTTCGTAAACTTCTTGAGCTACCCTCTTGAGTATTTCCAATCTATTACCTCCGGTAGAGTTTTTGCGAAGAGATTATTATAACGGATTTCGTTAAACTATTACCACTTCGCGCTCGCCCTTTTCTATCCTTCCTATGGGCACGGCCTCTTTGAGCACTTCCAAAGCCTTGTCTACATCCTCTTGAGAAAGGACTACTATCATTCCAACGCCCATGTTAAAGGTTCGGAACATCTCCTCTTCGGGAATGTTTCCGAGCTTCTGAATCCAAGGAAAGACAGGATTTTTAGGAAGTTTTTCTTTTTCAACGACCGCTCTTACCCCTTTTGGGAGTATTCTTACGAGATTTTCTGGAATTCCCCCGCCCGTTATGTGAGCCATCCCCTTAATCTTTACTTCTTTTTTGAGCTTTTTTATATCCTTTACGTATATCCTCGTAGGGGTAAGAAGGACTTCTCCCACAGTTTTCCCGAGTTCCTCAACGAAGTCTTCGTAGTCTATTCCCTTAATCTCTAAAACTTTCCTTATCAGGGAATACCCGTTGCTGTGAAATCCCGAAGAAGGAAGCCCTATAAGAACGTCCCCTTCCTTTATATCTTTCCCCGTAATAACTTCCTCTTTTTCGCATATTCCTACGCAAAAACCCGCAAGGTCGTAAACCCCTTCGGGGTAAAAACCGGGCATTTCCGCGGTTTCTCCCCCCGCAAGTAAAACCTCTCCCTCTTTACATCCCTTTACAATTCCCTCTATCACCTGTTTCATTACGGATAGTTCCAGCTTTCCAGTAGCTATGTAGTCTAAAAACAACAAGGGCTCTGCTCCCGTAGTTATTAGGTCGTTGACGTTCATGGCGACTAAGTCAATCCCAACGGTGTCGTGCTTGTTTAGGGCTTGGGCAACCTTTAGTTTTGTTCCAACCCCGTCAGTGGTGGTGAAGATAACGGGCTCTTTATAACCCTTTATGGGAAGTCCCGAGGCAAAGCCTCCTATTAGGTCTAAACTAAACTCCTTTTTTACTCTTTCTTTAATGAACTTTACAAACTCGTTAGCCTTGTCTATGTCAACGCCTGCGGACTTGTAGGTGAGCATCTCTCACACCCCTAAGTGAAACTCCTCTACTACGGTGTATATAGGCCCAACTGCGGTTAGCGTGCTTGAGATTAGGGCTATACTTTTTACCTCATCCTCTCCAAACTCTACGGTTCTGTACTTGTTCAAAAGGTGCGTAAGAACCCTTTGGTCGTACTTTTTTATTCTACAAATGGTTAAGTGGGGAATAAAAACCTTTGAGCTTGGGGGTATTCCTGCTCTTGCGTTCATTTTCTCTACGCTCTTTGCGAGGTCTTTTAGTTTTTCTGAACCCTCAGAGACGCCTATCCAAAGAACCTTTGCTCTTTTGGCATCTGGAAAAACGCCAAGGCCTTTGTAGGTTAGCTTAAAGGGTATGTTTCTCTTTGCTATCTCTTGAAGGTTCTTTATAACATCTATTGCCTGACTTTCGTTAATGTCTCCTAAGAACTGAAGCGTTATGTGGAGGTTTTGGGGCTCTACCCACTTCCCTATTATACCGTAACCTGCCTCTTTTCTGAGCTTTTCTGAAACCTCGTGAATGCTTTTAGTCGTAAAGAATCCCACAAAAGCACGCACAACTTTCATTCTAATAGATTTTTAGTATCCAACGGGCTTTTCGTAAAAGCTTCCCGAAAACTCACTTAACTTAAAAATGTAAAACTCCCTTACCTTTTCACCTCTCCAATAAACGGGCACGCTCTTAATAAACTCTACTTTTTTAAAACTTTTGAGAGCTCCCTCTGGGGGCGGATGATAGCCTACGAATAGGGCGTCTCTTCCCCTATAATCGCTAAGCCTATCTCTCCAAAGGTAATACTGGGTTTTCCTTTCCGTGTGAAATACGAAGGTTCTGGGATGTCCTTTTACATAAAAGGCAAGCTCTGCGGATATCTGGTATGCGTGGGAAAATATAAGTTCCTTTCCAGTGTAGAGCTTGCTCACTTCCTTTCCAAGTTCTTCCCATCCTACTAAGACCTTCGTAGGGTCCCTTTTGGGGGGTAAAAGGCTTCTAAGACCGAGCAAATCAAGTAAAGGAGTAAAGTGAAGAACTAAGGTAAGAAAGGCTCCCAAAAGAATCGTAGAGTACTTAACCACCTTAGGACTCTTGAGGAAGTAGTAAGCGATAAGGATACTTCCAGCGTAGTAGCCAAATCCCGCCCAGTTTGCGTAAATCTGCTTTCTAAGTGAAAGAATAGCAAAGAAGATAAATACGGGAAGGGAAAAAATCGTGAAAAACAAAAGCTCTTTTTTGCGGTTTTTGAGGCTGTCAAACCAAGCGTAAAGCAGTATAAAGAAGGGAATAACCGAAAGCAAGAGGATTTGACCACCCAAAAACTCAAGGAAAGAAGAAAGGTTAGGAAAAGAGCTTCCCTTTTCTGAGAGGCTTGCAACGTGCTTAAAAGAAATAAAGTCGTGCTTTAAGTTCCAATACAAAACGGGAAAAGAGATTGTAAAGGCCACAAGCAAAGAGGAATAGACCTTTAAGTCCTTAAGCAGCTTTGGCTTTACCAATAAAGTGTAAAGGATACCCAAAGGAAGCAGAAAAACCGCGGGATACTTGCTCAAGAAAGCAAGGCCTGAAAATAAACCAACGAGCAACCAAAGGTATAGAGTATTTTTCTCTACCGCAAAGTAAAGCGCTACTAAGCTCAGACCCCAGAAAAAAACTAAGGGGGAGTCCGTGGTAAAGATAACTGCGTTTATAGATAAGCCTACGAAAAGGTTTGGAAGAGTAGAGGCCACAAAAGCGACTTTTTCGTCAAATAACCTTTTTACGAAGAGGTAGGTTGCTAAGGAAAGTAAAAAAGATAAGAGTATAGCGTTCATTCTAACTCCAAGCTCCGTGTTTCCCAAAAGGTGGGTAGATAAATAGTTCATGTAAGCTACCATGGGGGGTTTTGAGTAATAGCTGAGGTCTAAGTGTCTGGACCAATCCCAGTATTGAGCTTCTTCGGGGGAGAGGTCTATTGGGTAAAAAAGGACGTAAATAACCCGAAGGGTTGCAAAGATAAGATTTATTAAAAAAGCGTAAAGAAACATGCTAAATCCTGTGTTCCGTTCCACTCAAAAGTCTTGATATGTTATCCTTGTGTTTGTATACGATAAGGAGCACTATCAGAAGAGCCATTGTGCTTACGCTCGTTGGCGCGTCGCTAACTACGAGAAAGAAAACGGCGGATGTGGATGCCACTATTGAGCCAAGGGAAGCATAGCGCGTAAAGAAAACCACTAAGACCCACACCAAGAGAGAGAAAACGGCTACCTTTGGCGAAACCGCAAGAAGAACTCCAAAGGCAGTCGCTACTCCCTTTCCTCCCTTAAAACCAAAAAATAAGGGAAACATGTGGCCCAAGACCGCAGCAAGTCCCACAAGCACAACCCACAAAGAGTCAATACCAAATAGCTTAACCGCTAAAGCGGTAGGAATAAAACCCTTTAACATGTCTAAGAGGAAAACGACTACGCCGTACTTTTTCCCAAGAGCCCTACTTACATTTGTAGCTCCCACATTCCCGCTTCCTACTTCTCTAAGGTTTACCCCTTTTGCCCTTGCTATGAGCTCACCAAATAGAACGGAACCAAGGAGGTAAGAAAAGAAAACTGTAATAATTCCCAGCATGTATATTAGTTTAATCAGGTATATTACGCCCCAAGGTTATAAAATCATTCCTGATGAACCGAGAAAGGAGTTTTAGGATTTTACTTTTTAGCTTTTTGCTAATTTTCGGATTTGCCTTCGTTGAGTTTGTAGGGGGGGTTTTTACGAATAGCTTAGCCCTTCTTTCCGATGCAGGCCACATGCTCACCGATGCCCTATCCATCTTTATAGCCCTGCTTGCCCAATACTTGGTTTTAAAGGTTAAAAACAAACGAATGACCTACGGCCTTTACAGGTTAGAGGTTCTCGCAGCTCTTTTAAACGGTGTTTTTTTACTTGGTCTTGTGGGATACATAATTTACGAAGCGCTCCAAAGATTCCAAAATCCAGAACCAGTCCTCGGAGCTCAGATGCTCACCATTGCCACCTTAGGTTTAATAGTTAATCTCACAGTCGGATACATTCTTTTTAAACATTCCGAAGAAAACATTAACGTTAGAGTGGCACTCCTTCACGTGGCTACCGATACCCTTGGCTCGTTAGCGGCGATAATCGCAGGAATAGCCATCTTAGCGTGGAAGCTATACATAGCTGACCCTATTCTTAGCGTTGGGGTAGCCCTTCTCATACTTCCTTCCGCTTACAGCGTTATAAAGGAAGCTCTTGGCGTTCTTTTAGAGATTGCTCCCTCTCACATAAACACGGAAGAGCTTGAAAAAGAACTCCTCTCCTTAAAAGGTGTAAAGGGTGTACACGACCTTCACGTTTGGTCCATAACTCCCGGAACGGAAATTCTTACCGTGCACATAGTCGTAGAAGACACGGATATATGCGACAACATACTAAAGAGCGTTGAAAGTATAGCTCACAAATACGGGATTAAGCACACGACGATTCAATTAGAAAGGGAAGGATACCCTTGCGTAGAGCAATGCCCCTTATATCGTGGAAAGATAGAATTCCACCCTCACGAGCACGAACACTAATCCTCTACGACGTAAATCTCGGGTAGGTTTCTTCCGTATTCTCCCCAGTCAAGTCCGTATCCTACGAGGAACTTACTTGGAACCTCAAACCCTACGAAGTCCGCCTCAAAGGGAACCTTTCTACTTTCCTTTTTATCTAAAAAAACGCAGGTTTTGAGACTTTTGGGATTTTTCATTTTCAAAAACTCGTAGATTTCTTTGAGAGTCAGACCCGTATCAAGTATGTCGTCAACGAGTATGACCTCTTTGCCCTCTATGTTGCTTTCTATGTCTTTAAGGATTTTTATACTTCCACTACTTTCCATAGACTGCCCGTAGCTGGAGACCCACATAAAGTCCACAAACACGAACCTATCCATAGCCCTAACGAGGTCTGACAAAAAGATAAAGGCTCCCTTAAGAAGGCCAACGAAGATAGGGGGCTCGTCTCCCTCAAGACTTGCCTCTATCTCTTTGGCAAGTTCCCTAACTCTGCGTTTTATGTCCTCTTCTTTTATGAGGAGCCTTAATTTTTTCCCCCTAATCTCTTTCATCTTTAAGCTCCAAACTTCTTAAGTCTTCCCGCATTTGCAAGGAGGAGTTGCATTATCTTCTGAGCTGGAATTATACCCAGTTCTCCTTTTAGACACTCTCTTTCTGTGAATCTCTCAGAAGTTCCACCAAGAACGTAGGGAGAGTAAATGAGCAAGGGAACGGGATGCCAAGAGTGTCCCTTTATTATAGATGGGGTAGAGTGGTCTCCCGTAATGGCTAAAACGCTTGGATTTAGCTCTAAGAGCTGGGGCAAATGCTTGTCAAAGTCCTCTATGGCGCTTATTTTCCCTTCGTAGTTTCCGTCCTCTCCGTAGCTGTCGGTTTTCTTAATGTGAAGGAAGAAAAAGTCGTATTCTTCCCAAACTCTCTTGAGAGCGTCTATCTCGTCTTGAATGGAGCTTCCGCTAAACTCTACTACATCCATTCCCACGAGGCTTGCAAGTCCCTTATACATCGGATAGACCGCTATACAGCAAGCCTTTAAGCCAAAGCGTTCTTCTATTGGAGGAATGTCAGGCTTTTGGGAAAAACCTCTTAGAAGCACGTAATTAGCCTTTGGTTCTTCTTTTAAGAGCTCTGCGGCTTTTTCTACGAACTTATTCACTATTTGGGCTACCCTTTCGGCGTTTGGGTTTTTTCCTTGAGCCTTTAGGGGAGGCTTTCCAACCTCTTGGGGGTCTGTGTCGTTTATCTCGTCACTTCCTTGGAGAAGAACTTGGGGAAACCTAAATATTATCGCAAACCTGTGCTCCATCCCGGGCTTTAGAATTACCTGCACTCCGTCAATCTCCTTTATACTTTCTTGGAGCTTTTGGGTTATTCTCTTGTTTTCCTCGGTAGAAATTCTTCCCGCTCTTCTGTCAACTACTATAGGAACTCCGTTTTCGTAATTTACGGTTGCGTAGTTTCCCCTCACAGTTATGTCTGTATCCTTTACCTCCATTCCCAAGCCCAAGGCTTCTAATATTCCCCTTCCAATTTGATACTTAACTGGGTCGTATCCAAAAAGTCCGAGGTGTCCGGGTCCGCTTCCGGGAGTTATTCCGTAATCTACGGGAATGTGCATACCCGTTGCGGACCTCTTGACGAGCTTGTCTAAATTAGGGGTCTTTGCGAGTTCAAGCTCCGTTTTTCCGTCTTTTACGGGAAGTCCTCCAAGCCCGTCAAGAACTACGAGGAGTATTTTTGAGTCGTTTTTCTTCACTAGTCCTTTTAGGACGTCCATAGGAGTTATTCTAAGCTAAAAACTCCTGTATAAAAGCCCTACACCTTGGAGAGCAGTTTAGGAGGTATTTGAGTTCCTTGAGAAGCTCCTCTTCCACGTGGGAAAGGCTTTCTGGTATTGAGAGGAAAATTTCTTCCAAAAGACCACTTAGGGCGTAGTGGGGAAGGTGCCTGACGTTATCCTCAAGGAGCGCTCTTATTATCTTTTCCAAATCCTCCATAATACTTAAATTCTACCTTAGAGTGGAATTAAGAAGGATTGAAGGAGTTCTTCTTCAAGAAGCCATACTTACAAACTTAGAGAAAGAAACTGTCCAAAAGAGTCGCGAGCTCTCAGTTAAGCTACTTTCAAGAATTCCTGATGTTATAAAGGGAATGCTCCTCAATCAGAGTATAAAGGGAAGGGTATTAGAAATTGGTAGAGAGTTTGTTTTGCTTAAACTGGAAAACGGAGAGGAGATTTTAGTAAGAAACGCTCTTTCCACTGGACTAGAAAGGGGCGAGGAGGTCGTTCTTCAGCTCGTTAGTAAAAATCCTTACGTGCTTAAAGTTATAACCTCAAAAAAGTTCCTAAGGGCTACGGAAAGCCTCTTGAGAAACCTAAATAACTTAAACGGCTTTCCTCTAAGGCAGATAGAAAGCTTTAAAAACTTTACCAATTCCGGCTTGTTTTACGAGAGGAAACTCCTTGAGGCTATTCTGAGAAAGGATTTTAGCTCTCTTTACGAGGATGCGAAGTATCAAGCCTTGCTAAATGGTGATAAAGATAAGCTTGAGCTAATAACGACCCTTCAGCTCTTTGCAATGGAACAGGGAAACAAAAAGGTCCTACTGCCTATACAAGACGAAGAAAAGAGTGGAAGATTGTTAATAAAGAAGCTTGATAGAGGTTTTAAGTTTTTGTTTAAGCTTTCTTTCAAGGAAGGAATGCTTTTAATTGAAATAAACGCACCAAAAGACGCTAAAAAATTAGACATAAAACTTACCAGCACAAACCCAGCCCTTCTTGAAAAGATAGGAAGCTTAGAAGATTTAAGCATTAAGATACCTATCGGTAAGATTGAAAAAATAATCGTTGAAGAGGAAAAAATAGAGAAAATCTTTCTCAGGGAGCTCGTGGAAAAAGAAGTTTTAAATTTAAAGGTGTGAGTGAAAAAGAAAAGAAAAAAGCGGTAGCCTTAAGATACGACCCAGAGATAGATAGGGCACCTGTTGTCGTTGCAAAGGGAAAAGGTGAGATAGCGGAGGAGATTATAAGAATAGCTAAGGAAAACCGTATTCCTGTTGTAGAAAACGAGGTTCTCGTAGAGGCATTAATAGGCTTAGACCTTTACGAAGAAATCCCACCGGAGCTTTACGAAGCGGTTGCGGAGATTTTGGTTTACGTTTTGAGAAAGCTTGACAAGAACTTTTAAGTGGTAGGCGGGGCGGGACTTGAACCCGCGACCTCCGCCTTGTAAGGGCGGCGCTCTCCCAACTGAGCTACCCGCCTTTGTTAGTTTAGAGGCTTATTAAATAAAGGGAATTTGAGTGGCACCCCCGGCGGGATTTGAACCCGCGTTTCCGGCGTGAAAGGCCGGCGTCCTAGGCCAGGCTAGACGACGGGGGCTACCGACCCAACTGACAATTTCATATTATATCTACTCCCCTCCCTCGTGTCAAGAGTTTTTTAATTAAAATCTTCAATATGAGAAAACTGATAGCGGCAAACTGGAAGATGAACAAAACGGTAAGCGAGACCGAAGAATACATAAAGAAATTCCTAAAGTTCGTTGAACATCCAGAAAGTAGGGAAATACTCATATGTCCTCCTTTTACTTCCCTTTACGTTGCAAGCAGACTCTTGCAGGGAACTGGGATAAAGCTTGGAGCTCAGAACTGTTTTTACAAAGACAGCGGAGCTTATACGGGGGAGATATCCATTCCTATGCTTAAAGAGCTCGGGTGTGAATACGTCATAGTAGGGCACTCAGAAAGGAGGCACATATTCGGTGAGAGTGACGAGCTAATAAACAAAAAAGTCATAGCTTGTATAGAAAAGGGAATAAGGCCGATTCTCTGCGTAGGTGAGACGAAGGAAGAAAGGGAAGCGGGACTGACTTTTAAGGTCGTTGAAGCTCAGATAAGGTTAGCTCTTTCGGGAGTTGAGGAATATACGGACAACATAGACATAGCTTACGAGCCTGTCTGGGCTATAGGGACGGGAAGTCCTGCAACTCCAGAGGATGCGGTAGAGGTTCATACCTTTATAAGAAACCTTTTAAACGAGTTAAATCCAAAGAACGAGGGAAAGACGAGAATTCTCTACGGTGGAAGCGTAAAACCAGAAAACGCAGCAGAATTCATGAAGCACGAAGCGATAAACGGACTCCTTGTTGGAACTGCAAGCTTAGACCCTGAATCCTTTGCGAAGATTGTATATTCCTTTTAAAGCAATAAGGTAAATTATCGCGGAGGGAATAGCCGTAAGCAAGAAAGGCTGGTTTGTCTTCTGGGTTCCTACTTTTGGAAACATCAGCGCTACCCAGATTATGGGCAAGAAAATTAGAAAAACTATTAGAGCTTTCTTTAAGTTTCGCGTCTTTACAAAGAGGTAAAAAATAAAGAGAGAAAGAACGATAGGCAAAAGGGAGAAGTTGACCCGAAAGAGAGTCTCGCCCAAGTATATGTCCGAATTGTAGCCTAAGTATTTTCCTTTTTCCGCTAATTTGTAAAGGTCGTAAAGGGGCAGAAAGTCTACGGTTTCCGCAAAAAGCTCTAAGTCCTTAGCTTCAAGGCCTACCTCAAAGCTTACGCTCTCTAAGGTTCTACCTTGCTCCCGCTTAAAGTTGTATTCAAAGCCCTTTTCTATAAAGACTTTTGTTCCAAGCCAAGTGCCAGCAAAAGCCCTAATGTACTCAACGGGTTCAAGTCTCTCGGTGCTTAAAAAGAAGAAGTTAGCAAACCGCTTACTAGAAAGGTCTAAGTATTCAACGAAGTAGTATTTATTTCCTTCGTCAGTTTTCTTTAAAAACCAGAAATTCCTAACGATTCCCTCAACCTTTTGCTTTTTCTTGTAAGTTTTTTCTATGAATCTCAACTGTTTTGCGTTCTTTGGGAACAAATACTGGTTTCCAATAAGGAAAAGAAGGGAAAGCAGCAGGGAAAAAGTGAGAATAGGTAAGAAAAACCTAAAAGGTGAAAGGGTAAAACTCTGAGCCACGAGGTCTATTTTCCTGTCTATAACCCTTTTTAGAAAAACGAATAAAGCTACCGAAAGGATTAGGGGAGAAATGTAGTAAAAACCAAGGGGCAGAAGGTTTAAAAAGTATTCAAGGGCGATTCTGGTTTGCTTTACCTTAAACCCAACGAGAAAGTCCGCAAGGGCGTATAAGGAGACTATAAAAACGCCTACGACGCTAACGCTTAAGAAAATCCACAAGAAGCTTTTTAAAATAAACCTGTCAAAGAGCATATAGGAAAAATGCTACCAGAAATCTCTAAAAACACTCCTCTTATTAAACTTCCCTTTGTAAATAATCTTCATCCCCAAGCTCTTTACGTATTCAACGAACTCTCTGTATCTCCACACTCGGTTATCGCAAAGGACTATAGTTCCCGTATCTCCCTGCTGGCGGACGAGCCTTCCCACACCTTGGCGAAACTTTATGTAAGCCTTTCTCCTTTGATACTCAAATGGGTCTTCTCCTATACTTTTAAGGTATTTAAGCCTGTGGTAAGTAAGGGGGTCTTTGGGATTTTCAAAGGGAAGTTTTGCCATCAAGATTCCCTTACTTCCCTTTACGTCAACGCCAGTCCAAAGGCTATCAAGACCTATTAAAGCCTTTATCTTTCCCACTCGTAAAAACTCTATTAGTCTCGTTAGGCTGTCTTTTCCTTGAATTCCTACCTCTTCGTCTTCATCAAATAGCTTTAGATGTTCTTTATTGGTCAAAAGGACTAAAACCTTATCGTATCTGGTGCGCAGTATCCAGTAAGCGGTAAGCAGTTTGTCCTTCCATTCTTCCATTTTTGGATTGGTGTCCTCAATGACGAACTCACACTGGGAGTAGTCGTAGTTGTAGCTTAGCGAAAAAAACCTTCCCTGTATTCCCGTAGTCCTAAATATGTCTTCGGGGTCAACGGTTGCGGAGGTTAGGATAACCGCTTTGTAGTCTTCGGGATGAATAATCCCTTCTGGGAATATGTAGAAGGCTTCAAGCCTGTAGTTGTATCCGTTTAGTTTCTTACTCCAAACTCTTTCTACCTGATAGCCTATACCCTCTTCTTCTTTTTCCGCAAGGGAGATAAAGTTCTTTAACTTCGTTAGTTTTCTTTTGAAGTATTCCAATCTTTTTACCTTGTTTATTAGTTCCCTCTCTTCTTCCGTGGGCTCCTCGTAGCCCGCTTTTACCTTTTGGAGTTCGTCCTCAGAAATGAGAAAAGTGCTTATCAGGAAGTCCTTAAACCTGTAGCTTACCATTAGTCTGTTTTCTAAAAAGCTTCTTACTTCCTTTAGAACTTTTACCTTTAACCTGTCAAAGGCTCCCTTAATGGGCTCGTAAAGGAGCTTTTTCATGTCTTCAGCGTAGGGCTTTAAACTTTCTAAGGGGATTTCTTTATCTTCCTCTGAAAACTTTTCCGAAAAGTGCCTTAGGAAGAACTCTTCGGGACTAAAGCTTACGGGCTCACCAAGAGACTTCTCAAGGCTTTTCTTTAGTTCAACGAGCCAATAAAGGGAAAGCCCAAACCTCGTGGCTAAGGTGAGGTATCTGTCAAGCTCGTGGGCTTCGTCTATTACGAGGACTCTGTCTTGAGTGTCAAACTCTTTGAGAGCCAAAAGGGAGTGATTTACTACAAGCAGGTCTGCCAAGGCTTCTTTTTTCTTCACAACGCTCCAGTAATAACACCTGTCGTAATAGGGACAGGTCTGTCTGTAAGCAAAAGTGCAATAATCGTCGTCCACATTTATTTTCGTTATAGTATCAACCGAAAGGGAGGTAAGGGTTAGGTCTCCGTCCCATTCACTCTCAATGAAGGTTTCTATCTCAAGTCTTTCTGGAAGTTCCAGCTCTTCTTTGTAAAATCTGTCTAAACACAGGTAGTTTCCCTTTCCCTTTAATACCGCATACTTTATCTTTTTTCCGGTGATGAGCTCGTAGTGTCCCGTGAGAAACTCTATGTCTCTTTTGAGTTGGTCCTGAAGGATTTTCGTTCCAGTGGATATTATTGCCCTTTCTCCCTTAACTATTAATGGTATTAAGTACGCAAAGGTTTTTCCCGTTCCTGTTGGGGCTTCAATCAAGTAGGTTTCTTCTTCGTCTATGGCTTCCTCTACGAGTTTTATCATCTCCTCTTGAGACTTTCTTCTTTCAAAGCCCTTCGTAAGGAGATAACGGTAAAAGTCAAGAGGCGTCATTGGAAAAATTTATTGCTTTAACATCTTTTCCGCTATTAGTTTTCTGATAAGGGACTGGCATCCCAGATGCCTTCTTAGGTAATTCTCTAAGTATCTTATAGGTATTAAGTTTTGGGGAGCCCTTTTGTCGCTAAATTCTACGGAAGCAAACTTAGGAACGATGTAGGCGCTTAGGTCCGCAAGCTCCACGGCTTTTTCAACGCCTATCTCTGCGGGAACCTCTAAACGGGCAACGCTGTTTATCCCTTCTCCTTCACTTAGCTTTACGTACCATGTAAACTTATCAAACTTGTCCGTTTTTCCGTTTTCTTCCGTGGTGGGTTGGGAGTGTATGAGAACGAGGGGAGTCCTTTGTCCTACCTTTAGCTTTCTTAAAACCTCGTAGTGCTCGGGGTATAGGTAAATCCTTTTGTGCTTTTTAACATAACCTATGAAGGGAAGGCCTTTCCTCTTTAGGTTAAAGTGCAGGGTTCCGTCGGTTATAAGAAGCTCCGCTTCTCCTTCTTTGTATACACTTTCCGCAACAAAGGCTTCCAAGTTTGCCATAAGGTCGTTTACGAAAGGAGAAAGTTCTTTCTTTGTGTGTTTTACCTCAAACTCTATAGTCCCAGCGCTGGTTATAAAGCGAAGCTTTGGCTGGGCGCTGTTTATGTTTTCTCTAAGGAGGAAGTAGCGCTTCACTATAGCTCTTTTAAAGGCCTCTTCTAAGGTATTTAACCTTCCAAACTCTAAGGTTATTGCCCCAGCCCCTACGGATACGAAGGCTCCCTCTACGACGAGCATCTCCTCTGGGTCTTCTACGTAAACCATGTTCTCAGTTCTTCTAACTCCGTCTACAAATCCAATCTTTATCCTCTTTACGGGCTTTCCGTCTATCGGTCTCCAGTGGTCCGTTTCAACCTTAACGTCTCCAATCTCCTCACTTTCCTCTATAAGATGATTGTCAAGGTTCATAAGCCTCCAGCTATCAAAGGAAACTCTAAATCTTCCCCACAGGGGCATTTCTCCCTCCTAAAACTTAATTTAGTAAAATCCTCTTATTATGTGCGGAATTGCTGGATACACGGGGAGGGACTTAGCCCTTCCCATCTTGCTTGGAGCCTTAGAAAGATTGGAATACAGAGGTTACGACTCTGCGGGAATAGCCCTCGTAGAAAAGGGAAAACTCGTAGTTGAGAAAAAAGCTGGAAAAATTAGAGAGCTCGTTAAGGCTCTTTGGGGGAAAAACTACAAGGCTACCACAGGGATAGGACACACCCGCTGGGCTACCCACGGAAGGCCCACTGACGAAAACGCCCATCCCCATACGGACGAAAAAGGGGAGTTTGCAGTAGTCCACAACGGAATTATTGAGAACTACTTAGAACTCAAAGAGGAACTAATAAAGGAAGGAGTAAGGTTTAATTCCGACACCGATACCGAGGTTATAGCCCACCTTATAGCTAAGAACTACAAAGGAGACTTACTTCAGGCGGTTATAGAAACCGTGAAAAAACTAAAGGGAGCTTTTGCCTTTGCGGTTATAACCCTTCACGAACCAAACAGAATAGTAGGTGTAAAAAACGGAAGTCCCCTAATAGTTGGACTTGGAGAAGGGGAAAACTTTTTGGCTTCCGACATTCCCGCTATACTTCCCTACACGAAAAAAGTCATAGTCCTTGACGACGGAGAGATAGCGGACATAACGCCCGACAGCGTGAGCATATACAACTTCAACGGAGAGCCAATAACCAAGGAGGTGATGATTACCCCTTGGGACTTGGTTTCTGCTGAAAAGAGTGGCTTTAAACACTTCATGTTAAAAGAAATCTACGAACAGCCAAAGGCAGTCCTTGACACCTATAAAGGCTTTATTTCCGTTGAGGAAACTATACCCTTTAGGCTAAAGGACTACAGAAGGGTGTTAATAGTCGCCTGCGGAACCTCTTACCATGCAGGACTCGTAGGCAAGTACTGGATTGAGCGCTTTGCGGGTATTCCCGTAGAAGTCATTTACGCTTCGGAGTTTAGGTATAGCGACACGCCAGTTAGCGAAAAGGACTTAGTCATAGGTATTTCCCAGTCGGGTGAAACCATAGACACGAAGTTTGCCCTCCAGTCCGCAAAGGAAAGAGGAGCATTTACGGTTGGTATAGTCAACGTAGTGGGAAGTGCCATAGACAGAGAAGTGGACTTTTCTATACACACCCACGCAGGTCCCGAGATAGGCGTAGCTGCCACCAAGACCTTTATTGCTCAGCTGACTAGTCTTTACTGTCTTGCGGTGAGAGAGTCAGAGGAAAGAGAAGAACTCTTAAAGAAACTTGAGAAAATCCCTTCCCTAGTAGAAAGGACCCTTTCTAAGGCGGAAGAGGTTGAAAAGGTTAGCGAAAAGTACTTGAAGAAAAAGGACTTTCTCTATCTTGGTAGGTACTTAAACTTCCCAATAGCCCTTGAGGGAGCCCTAAAGCTAAAGGAGATTTCCTACATCCACGCAGAGGGTTATCCCGCAGGAGAGATGAAGCACGGCCCAATAGCCCTGATTGACGAAAGCATGCCAGTAGTCGTAATAGCCCCCAAAGACAGGGTTTACGAAAAGATGCTCTCTAACTTAGAAGAAGTACTCGCAAGGAAGGGAACGATTATTAGCGTAGGCTTTGAGGGGGATAAGGTCTTGAGGGAAAAGTCAGAAGACTTTCTCGGAATTCCCCAAACGGAAGAGGTCTTAACTCCCTTCTTAACCGTAGTCCCTCTTCAGCTCCTTGCCTACTTTATAGCAAGTAAGCTCGGACTAGACGTAGACCAGCCGAGAAACCTCGCAAAGACCGTAACCGTAGAGTGAGCTACTCCTCTTCTTCCATAAAGGTAACGAGTATAGTCTCTATTATTCCGAGAATTATGGAAATAATGTTTGCTGCAAGGGCTCCAACGGCCAGCCCTACCGCTTCTTCGTGATTTCCTAAATAGAACACGAATCCCGCGGGAATTAAGTGAAGGTCCGCAACCAAGGAAGAAGCCATAAGTTCGTTTGAGAGAATCCTTCCCTCTCCCATCTTCAGTATAGTTGCAAAAAGGTTTGCTATTATCGTTATCACGAGCTCCCAACCGTTTGGACTGTGGATAAAGCTAATGTTCGTAGTTAAAGCCATCATTATAAAAAAGTGGGTGAGAATTTTTCTAAGTCTCATTCTCCTTTCCTCCCACCAGTTCTTGAACTTTTTCCGTTAAAATCCTTTGGGCAATCTTAAGTCTCTTTGGATGGCCAAAGAGTATAAGGGTGTCTCCCGCTTCTACTTCCGTGTCTCCCGTTATGGTTACGTTTAGGCTTCCGTTTGGTTTTCTTATCGCTATAACCGTAACGCCGAGTTGTTTCCTGAGGTCTAAGTTTTTGAGCTTCTTTCCTACTAAGGGGGAGTCTTCGGAAACTTGAAGTTCTAAGATGTCAATCTCTGGCTCTTCTCCAAAGGCTATCTTGTCAAAGAGGTCTGAAATGTATGCGGAGCTCGTGTGGAATATGTAGGCAGCAAGACGGGTAGCAAGCAGTCTTTGGGGAACTATAGTTTTATTAGCTCCAAGCTCCTCTAACTTCTGTGCGGTTTCTGGATTTGAAGCAAAGGAAAATATAAAGAAGTTGTCCTTGTCTGGCCTTAATAGTCTTGCGGTCACTATCACCGCTATGTTTTTTGCGTCGTCTCCAAGATTTACTACGAGCCCCTTAGCTTTCCTAATCCCCGCTGCTTCCAAAACTAACCTCTTGTAGGGCTCTTCCAATATGTAGTACTCCACGCCACTTTCCTTTAATTGCCTTTCTACTTCTTTTTTGCTTTCTATAACCACGTAGTCTATCTTTCTCTTTTTAAGGAGTCTTATTAGCTCTAAGGTCGTCCTGTTAAAACCACACAAGATGTAGTGATTTCTTAACTTCTCTATATCACTCAACATCTTCCAAGCCTTAAAAACTCCCAAAAAGTCTTCCGCAAAGAATACTCTAATTAAAATTGTAATCGCCGTCGTAAAGACTCCTATACCCCCAAGAGCCAAAAAGGTCGTAAATATCCTTCCAATCGGCGTATCACTCCCCCTTACCACTTCCCCGTAGCCTATGGTTCCCACCGTCACTATGGTCATGTAAAGGGAGTTGATAAAGTCTCCACCTGAAAGAATCATGTAACCTACGGTTCCTACGCTCATAACGGTGTGAAGCATAAGGAGGGGGAGCTTAAACTGGCGAAGAATCTCAAACAAGCGCTCTTCGTATATGTCCTTTAGACTCTTCTTTCTTCTTTTTTTAAATCTTAGTTTCACCATGAGCTTGAATGCTCTCCAAGGCTTTTGCACAGCGCCTGCAAACCTCTCCGACGAATTCTTCCTCTGGATAATAAATCCAACACCTTGGACACTTCTGTCCTTCCGCGTGAGAAACTCCCACCTCCAGCGCAAGCTCTTCTCCTATGGCCCTAACCTCTCCCCCTTCGCCAAGCTCAAACTGACTAACCGTTAGGAAGAAGTTTATGTAGTCCTTATACTTTTCTATAAGTTCTTTTAGCTCACCCTCTGCCTTTACGAAGACCTTTGCCTCGTAAGGGTGTTTAATTATTCCCCTTTCTTTACGGGCTATCTCTAATACCCTCATGACCTCGTCTCTGAGCTTGAGGAGTTTTTCGTAGTCCCTTAGGACTTCTTCGTCTATTAAGCTTTCGCTTGGTTTTGGCATCTCGTATAGAAAGACGCTCTCTGGAAGCGATTGGTCTATCTTTCTTACGAACTCCCAGAGCTCTTCCGCGGTAAAGCTAAGGTAGGGAGCTATTGCGGTCGTTAGGGCTATAAGGAGGTGCCAAAGGGCGGTTTGGGCTGAGCGCCTTTCCCAAGATTTGGGAGCGTAAACGTAGAGTCTGTCCTTCAAAACGTCCAAGTAAATTGCGGAAAGGTCGGTAATTATAAAGTTCTTTATAGCGTTGTGAACCCTGTAAAAGAGGTATTCTTGGTAGTGTTTGTGAACCTGCTCTAAAAGTTTTTGGAGCTTAGAAATAATCCACCTGTCAAAGTGGTGAAGCTCCTCAAAGGGCACAAAGTCCTTAGTAGGCTCAAAGTCGTAAAGGTTTCCTATTAAAAACCGCAAGGTATTCCTAATCTTTCTGTAGTCCTCCGCAATTTTTTTGAGAAGTTCCTTTCCGAGCTTTACATCCTCGGTGTAGTCCTCGGAGACTACCCAAAGCCTTAGTATGTCCGCCCCAAACTCCTGAACGACCTCTTGGGGAGATATCACATTTCCAAGAGATTTAGACATTTTTCTCCCTTTTTCGTCCACTATAAACCCGTGGGTAAGGACCGCCCTGTAGGGCGCCTCAAGGTAAGAGCCAACGCTCTCAAGTAAAGAGGCTTGAAACCATCCCCTGTGCTGGTCAGAGCCCTCCAAGTAAAGGTCGGCCTTGTTAAAGCCTAAGGGTCTTATAACCGCAGCGTGAGAACTTCCCGAGTCAAACCAAACGTCTAAGATGTCCTCTTCTTTTCTAAACTCCCTTCCTCCACACTTGGGACACCTGTAGCCCTCTGGAAGGAGTTCAGAAGGAGAGAGCTCAAACCACAGGTCCGTTCCCTTTTCGGAGCTCTCTACGAGCTTTGCTATCCTCTCAAAGACCTCTGGCTCTTTTATTACCTCTCCGCAACTTTCGCAGTAAAAGACCGTTATCGGAACTCCCCAATATCTCTGTCTTGATATACACCAGTCTGGCCTGTTTTCCACCATAGACCTAATCCTGTTTTTTCCGTATTCGGGAATCCACTTTACTTTTTCAATCTCTTCCAACGCCCTTTGGCGCAGGGTCTTTCCTTCAAATTCTATGTCCATCCCTATAAACCACTGGGGAGTTGCCCTAAAGATTACGGGATTTTTACACCTCCAGCAGTGGGGATAGGAGTGCCTTATTTTCCCCTCGTAAACCAGAAATCCCTTCTCTTTTAGAACGCTTATTATTAACTCGTTTGCGTCAAAGACCCGAACTCCCCTTAAAAACTCGGGAGCGGGCTCTATAAACCTTCCGTCGTCGGTAAGGGGAGCGTAAGGCTCAAGTCCAAACCTTTGGCCCACGAGGTAGTCTTCTTGGCCGTGGCCGGGTGCCATGTGAACGAGCCCCGTTCCCACATCTAAGGTAACGAACTCCGAAGGATAAATCTTCCACGCATTTTTTAGGGTTTCTTCTGAGAGATGCCCTTTGAGCTCCAACTTATCTACAAAGGGGTGGTCGTATTCTAAGCCTACGAGCTCTTTGCCCTTTAGTTCTCCAATAATCGTTCCCTTTTGAAGTCCAACAGTTTCAAAGAACTTTTCTACTAACTCTTTTGCGACTATCCAGACCTCTTTTTTAGAGCCTTGGTTTTCCACCTCAACGAGGGCGTAATCCGCATCCTCTTTGACCATAATTCCGAGGTTTGCGGGCAGGGTCCAAGGGGTAGTAGTCCAAATAATGGCAAAGAGCTTTCTGTCTTTTGGAGCTACCGGGAGTTTGTCTGGGTTTTTTATAGGAAACTTTACGTATATGGAGGGGTCTGTTTTCTCGTAATACTCTACTTCTGCTTCCGCTTCGGCGGTTTTGTCGTATATGCACCAATAAACGGGCTTTTTGCTTCTGTATACAAGTCCCCTCTCAAAGAACTTCCCAAGCTCCCTTATTTCTTGCGCTTCGTAAGAGGGAGTCATAGTAAGGTAGGGGTTTTCCCAGTCCGCAAGAACCCCAAGCCTGATAAACTCTTCCATCTGTATTTTTACGAAGCGCTCCGCATACTCTCTACAGAGTTTCCTAAACTCCGTTTTTGGAAGGTCTTCTTTTTTTATATTTTTCTTAGAAAGCTCGCTTTCTACTGCTCTTTCTATAGGAAGGCCGTGGCAGTCCCATCCGGGAATGTAGAGTATGTCCTTTCCGATAAGGAGGTTGTACTTGTTTATTACATCCTTAAGAACCTTGTTAAGGGCGTGCCCTACGTGGATGTGCCCGTTTGCGTAAGGGGGCCCGTCGTGCAAAAGAAAGACTTCCCTTCCCTTTCTCGCTTGTCTTACCTTTTTATACAAATCCTTCCACTTTTCTAAGATTTGGGGCTCCTTTTGGGGAAGGTTAGCCTTCATAGGAAATTCAGTTTTTGGTAAGTTGAGGGTGTCCTTATAATCCTTTGCCATAAGAATTTATTTTAGAAGGAAAAAGCTTTATTCTTCGTAGTACTCCGCTCCGCAGTTTTCGGTCTCCCAAACGACTACCTTTACGGTGTTTGGAAACCTCTCTTTCATCTTTTCGTATAGCCACTTTGCTACGTTTTCAGCACTTGGCGAAAAGTCAAAAAGCTCGTTTAAAAGCCCGTAGTCTGGAAGAACTTCTTTTAAGTATTCGTCAACCTCAACAAAATCTACTCCCATTCCCCCTTCGTCCAGCTCTTGGCACTTTATGTAGACTTCCGCAGTCCATGTGTGTCCGTGGAGGGGTTCGGGCTTTCCGTGATAATTTGTTAGGAAGTGGGCAGCGTTAAACTTCCTCTTGACCCTTACAATCCACGGCATTCTTCTCCATTATACAATTTTCATAATGGGTGAAAAAAAGTATACCTTTCAAGACCTTCTAAAGGTTATGGAGGAGCTTCGGCAAAAGTGTCCGTGGGACAGGGAGCAAACTCACGAAAGCTTAAAGAAGTTCTTAGTAGAGGAAGCCTACGAGGTTCTTGACGCTATAGATTCTAAGGACGACGAGAAGCTAAAGGAGGAGCTTGGAGACCTGCTTTTGCAGGTGGTTTTCCACTCCCAGATAGCCAAAGAAAGGGGAACCTTTGACATAGACGAGGTTATAGACCTGCTCGTAAAGAAGTTAATAGAAAGGCATCCCCACGTTTTTGGAGACGCAAAACCAGAAGAGGTCCTAAGGAACTGGGAAAAGAAGAAGATGGAGAAAAGGGATAGCATTTTTGAGGGTATTCCGAGACACCTTCCAGCCCTCATGCGCTCCCAAAAGCTCCAAGATAGAGCCTCTCAGGTGGGCTTTGACTTTGAAAGGATAGAGCAAGTCTTTGAAAAAATTCAGGAAGAAATAAACGAGCTAAAGGAAAGCCTTGAGAAAAACGACAAAGAAAACGTAAAGCACGAGATAGGGGACATACTTACTGCGGTGGTTGAGCTTGCCCGCTTTGTGGGAGTAGATGCGGAAGAGGCACTCCAAGAGGCAAACGAAAGGTTCATAAGACGCTTTAGCTACATAGAGCAAAAGGCAAAACAGATGGGAAAATCCCTTCAGGAGATGAGCTTAGAGGAGATGGACGAACTCTGGAGAGAGGCAAAAGAGATTCTTGAGAAAAATCATAATCCTGAGAACTAATAAGGCTTTTCTAAAAAATATGGAAGACCTCCAAAAGATGGCTACGGATTTTGGAAGGTTTGTCGCGGAAAGAGACGAAATTCACGTAGACGAAATAGACGAAGAGCTCGTAGAAAGGGTTACCGAGGAGTTTATCAGACAGGTTTTAAAGGGTAGAGAACTCTCAGAAGAGGAGCTCGCAGTCCTTCAGATAGCCATAGAAAACGGACTCATTGACGGAGCAACCGTAAACGAAATGGAGGGCTAAGTCCTTCAAGATTCCTTTAAAATCTCTTTTTTATGGAACTGCTAAAGGAATACAACCCCTACTTAGAATACAAAAACGGAGAACTTCACCTTGAGGGAGTATCCTTAAAGGCTCTTGTTGAGGAGTTTGGAACTCCCCTTTACGTTTACAGCGCAAGCTACATAAAGGACAGGTTTAACGCCTACAAGGAAGCTTTTCCCGAAGCGCTTATATGCTACGCACTAAAGGCCAACTTCAACCCCCACATAGCTAGACTTCTTGGAGAGCTTGGAGCTGGAGCGGACATAGTTTCGGGCGGAGAGCTTTACCTTGCACTCAAAGCGGGAATTCCGGCAAATAAAATTGTTTACGCGGGTGTTGGAAAGACGGAAAGGGAGTTAAGAGAAGCGATAGAGGCAGACATTTTGATGTTTAATGTAGAAAGCAGGCAGGAGCTTGAAGTTCTAAACGAGCTTGGCAAAAGATACGGAAAGAAGGTAAGAATAGCGATAAGGGTAAATCCAGATGTAGACCCCAAAACCCACCCCTACATAGCAACGGGAATGAGAAAGAGTAAGTTTGGAATAGACATAAGAGAAGCTGAAAAGGAATACGAGTACGCCTCTTGCCTTGAAAACTTGGAGGTTATAGGAATTCACTGCCACATAGGCTCTCAGATTTTGGACGTATCACCTTACAAAGAAGCGGTAGAGAAGGTGGTTAGCCTCTACGAGAGACTAACGGAAAAGGGTATAAACATTCAGTACTTGGACATAGGCGGGGGTCTTGGAATAAAGTATAAGCCAGAGGACAAAGAGCCAACTCCCAAGGAGCTTGCAAAGCTCTTAGAGCCCATCCTTTCCAAAGTAAAGGCCAAGCTCATCTTAGAGCCGGGGCGCTCCATAACGGGAAATGCAGGACTGCTCCTCACTCAGGTTCAGTTTTTAAAAGACAAAGGAGACAAGCACTTTATAATCGTAGATGCAGGGATGAACGACCTTATAAGACCTGCCATTTACGGGGCTTACCACCACATACTTCCCGTAAAAGATGAGGGTAGACAGCTAATAAAGGCGGACATCGTAGGGCCTATATGCGAGACGGGAGACTTCTTGGCTTTAGACAGGGAGATTCAAAGGGTAGAAAGGGGAGAATACCTTGCGGTGCTTTCTGCTGGAGCTTACTGCTTTGCCATGTCTTCCCACTACAACGCGCGCCCAAGAGCCGCAGAAGTGCTCGTAGATAAAGGAGAGGTCAAATTAATAAGAAAAAGGGAGGACTACGGATACATATTTGCTCCCTCTTTTTAGGTGATAAAAATTCTTGAAAAGTTATCTTTTTAAGGTAGTTTTAATTTTTATGCAGTTTGCAAGCACTAAAGAGAGGCTTGAGGAGTTCGTAAGAAGGTGCAAAGAGATAGGACTAAAGATAACTCCACAAAGACTGGCGGTATACGAAGTTTTACTAAAATCTACAAACCATCCAACGGTTGAAGAGATATACCAAGAGGTAAAAAAGAGTTATCCTTACGTTTCCTTGGCTACCGTTTACAGAACCTTAGAAACCTTAGAGAGATTGGGTCTCGTTAAGAGGGTTTGTTTTTGGGGAAACTCAGCCAGATACGACGCCAATTTGAGCGAGCACCATCACCTAATTTGTGAAAGGTGTGGAAAGATAGAGGACGTATTTATAGACCAAGAGTTAAACCTTCCTCAGACTTTTCATGGCTACAAAACTAACGGCTACTCGGTAAACATATACGGAATCTGTCCCGATTGTCAGCGCGCTACTTGAAAGACGCCCATATTCCTGAACTTGTTTATCCTGAGCTCCACGAGTTTATTCGGTGGTATGTTTAATAACTCGTTTAAACACTTCCTTAAGTACCTTCCAACAATCTTTGCGCTCAGCTTTGGATTCCAGTGGGCTGCTCCGTAAGGCTCTGGAATTACGCAGTCTATAACTCCAAGCTCCTTTAAGTCCTTTGCGGTTAATTTTAGAGCTTTTGCTGCTTCTTTTGCTTTACTTTGGTCGTTCCACAAAATAGCTGCACACCCCTCGGGAGAAATCACGGAATAGTAAGCGTTTTCAAGCATGCACACCCTGTTTGCGACCCCAAAGGCAAGCGCTCCACCGCTTCCCCCCTCTCCTATCACTACAGCCACAGTAGGAACCTCTAAGAAAGCCATAGTTAGCATGCTCTCCGCTATTGCTCTGGATTGGCCCCTCTCTTCCGCTCCAATACCCGGAAAGGCTCCCGGAGTGTCTATAAAGGTAATAACGGGGAGTTTAAAGCGCTCAGCAAGTTTAAAGAGTTTTATCGCCTTTCTGTATCCCTCTGGATGGGGCATTCCAAAGTTTCTCTCTATCTTCTCTTTTGTATCCCTTCCCTTCTCGTGTCCTACAACCGCAACGGGTCTTCCCATAAAGTAGCCTATTCCAGCAACAACCGCCTTATCCTCTCCGTAATAAGTGTCTCCGTGGAGCTCTTCAAAGTCCTTAAACAAGTACTTTATGTAGTCATTCGTGTGGGGCCTTTTGGGATGTCTTGCAAGCAAAACCCTTTCCCAAGGCGAAAGGTTTGAATATACCTTCTTCGCTTTCTCTTTAAATTCCTTTTTGAGTTTCTTTAGTTCTGGAAGAACTTCAGTCTTTCCTATGCTGTAAAGTCCTTTTAGCTGGTCTATTTTAGATTTGAGCTCCCAAAGGTCCTTCTCAAAGTCTAAGTACATATCAAGAGTATTTTAATCTTTAACCCAGCGCTCGTTTAAGCTCACTTCAACCTCAACGGGAACCCGTTTTAAGACAATCTTCCCAGCAGCCTTCATAGCCTTTTCTAAAACTTCTTTTACTTCCTCCGCATGTTCCTCTGGAGTCTCTACTACTATCTCGTCGTGAACCAAATTGACTACCTTAGCGGGTATGTTTCTCTTGGTAATCTCTCCGTCAAATAGCAAAACCGCGAGTTTCAGTAGGTCTGCTCCCGTTCCCTGAATGGGGTAGTTCACAGCGTCGGTAAAAGTGGTGGCAACGAAAGGTCTTCCAAGTAAGGTTTGCCCCTTAAATTCCTTTTTTTCTTTGAGTTCTTTTTTGACGCTTTCGTGCCACTTGCTAAAAGCCTTGAAGTTCTTAAAAAAGCGTTCTCTAAAAACCTCAGCCTCTTGTAAGGAAATCTCAACGCCGTATCCAGACTTTGCGTAATCCGCAAGCCCGCGGGCTGATATACCGTATATGAGCCCAAAGTTTATAGCCTTTGCAAGCTGTCTTTCCTCCTTCGTTATTTCCTCTTCTGGTTTCCCAAGGACGAGGGAGGCGGTATAGCGGTGCATGTCCTTTCCACTTGAGAAAGCCTCAAGCATGAGAGGGTCTTCCACATACTCTGCTGCAATTCTGAGCTCTATTTGGGAGAAGTCCGCAATAACGAAAAGGTTTCCTTCCCCTGCCTTAAACAAACTCCTCATGTCCCTTGGGATGTTCTGAATGTTGGGGTTTGCGCTGGACATCCTTCCCGTTACCGCTCCTATCTGCTTAAACTCCGGATAAACCCTACCGTTTTTTTCGTGTTCTTTCAACTCCTGTAATTTGTCCAAAAACTTCTTAAGCTTCCTTATCTCTAAAACGAGTTTTACGGGCTCAATGTGGGCAAACTGCGACAAAGCCTTGTCGTCGGTGGAGAAGTTTCCCTTTTCAGTCTTAGGGAGATTTAACCCAAAGCGCGTAGTCAAAAGATGTCCAAGTTGCTTTGGGGAAAGGGGGTCTGTCCTGTACTTCACGATAAAGTTCTGAACCCTTTTTTGAAGCTCCCTACTTAACTCTCTCTCTAAGCGGTTTATCTCTTCTACATCAACTGGAAAGCCGTTTATCTCAAGCTTTGCCACTTCTTTTACAAAGGCCATTTCCACTATTGCTACGGGGCTCGTAAGACCAAAAATCTTAGCGGTTTTCGTCTTGAGAAGTTCCTCTCCCCTCTGTGCGGTCAGCTTATTTAGGGCTTCCCTTAGCTTAAGGAAAAGCTCCCTTAAGACTTCCACGTCTTTTGCAGCATACTCAAGCTGGTTTTGGGTGAGTATCGGAGCTCCCCAGTCCGAAAGCTGATAACTCTTGTCAAGAGAATAGCCCAAAAGACTACTTACGAGGTGATTTAGGGAATGTCTTTCGTATCCTAAAAGGTAGCTTGCTATCATCGTGTCAAAAGTGGCAAGTGGGGAAATGCCGTATTTGGCAAGGTATTTGAGGTCAAACTTGAGGTTGTGTCCTACAACTCCTCGCTCGTTTATTAGCTTTTGAAGGGGAGTTAGGTCTTCTACTTCAAAAAGGTCTATCACGAAAATCTTCTCAAAGTCTCCAAGCTGGATTAGGCGAATTCTGTCTCCCGCAACTTCCGTATCTAAGAAGAGAAAGGAGTTTTCAGAAAGCTCCTTACAAGCCTCTTCAAGCTGGCTTTGTTCCGTTACGTATTTAAACATCTTTAATTAAATTACTCCACTTCCTTCTTTCCGAGTTCTCTAAACTCCAACAGTCCCGTTTCTTTGTTAATGTCCACCGCAACGAGGTTCGTATTCCTCACTCCCCTAATTTTGTCAAAGGTATTTCTAATAAGTCTAACGTAGTCTCCCACTTCGTAACCGTAGGGCCTTAGTTTTTCCAATATCCACTTGTTTTGGGGCTTTAGTTGAAAGTAAGTAATCTCGTAAGACACCTCTATCATGTGCTCTACTCCCTCTCCTCCCGCAACTCCTTCATTTCTCACCTGCAGTGCTCCTATTAGCCACTTTCCTTGCCACTCAACGAGACTCCTTAGGTCCTTTGCTACTTGCCGAGCCTTTGCTTCAGAAACCGCTCCAGAGATGGAGTCTATCACTATGACCCTTTCTTCCCTGTCTTTGAGCTCCTTAATAAAGTCTTGGTCTATGTAATACTTAAACACCACTCTTATGTTGTCCTCGTTGGCTTCGTACTTTTTAAAGATTGCCTTCCACCTGTGGGGAGACTGCTCTGTAAGGACTACCAAAACGGGCTCTTGTTTTGAAATGTCCGCAACGAGCCTCATTAAGGTCTGGCTCTTTCCCGCTCCCGCTTCTCCAGAAATTCCCACAAAAGCTTGAGGAATGCCCTCAAATACGTCAAAGACCGTTCCCTTGAGCACTGGTATCTCGTAGTCCTTTACTTCCTTTAAGGTTCTTACCTTTATCTCGCTCATCAAACTTTAATTTAAGTTTCCCCTTGGGAAAGGGAAGGGCTTAGACGCTACAAGCATCACATTCCTCTATGTCTATTATGGATTTGCTTCTGAGGTAGTAAACGGTCTTTAGTCCAAGCTCCCAAGCAAGCTCGTATAGTCTTGAGAGTCTTGGCCCGTCTATGTTCTGAGGGTCTATGTATAGGTTCAAGCTTTGGGCTTGGTCTATCCACTTTTGTCTTACCGCAGCCGCTCTAATGCTCCACTCTTGGTCTATGGCATAAGCACTCTTGTAGTGCCAGAAGAACCTATCAACCTCCGGTGGGACTTGAGGAAGTATTCCGCTCATGTTTTCTTCCTTGTAAAAGCGTGCAAAAATGGGGTCTATTGACGGCGTAGCACCCAAAATTAGCGAGGTTGAACCAGTGGGCATAAGAGCCAAAAGGTAGCCGTTTCTAATGCCGTATTTCTTAATCTCTTCTGCAAGCTCCCTCCAAGGGAGGTTGTTTCCGTTTTCTTTGGAGTTTTGCTCTATTTCCTCAAGGGTTCTTCCGAAGAAGATTCCCTTACTCCAGTCAGAGCCCTCAAATAGGGGGTATCTTCCCCTTTCCTTTGCAAGCTCAAGGGAGCCTTTTAGGGCGTAGAAGGCTATGAGCTCAAAGAGCTTGTCTGCAAACTTAAGGTGCTCCTCGCTTTCCCACCTAATTCCGTTTTTCACAAGACAGTAGTGATAGTTAGAAACTCCTATACCTATGGCTCTGTATCTCTTGTTCGTGTATTCCGCCTCTGGGATGGCGTAGTAATTCATCTCTATAACGTTGTCAAGCATCCTAACTAGCACGGGAAGGACTTCTTTTATTTCCTCTTCGGTGTAAACCTTTCCAAGGTTTATGGAACCTAGGTTGCAGACCGGCAGGTCTCCTGCTTGTTTTTCGTAAACAATCTTTCCGGTTTCTGGGTCAAGCTTGGGCTTTTTGTGAATAGAAGGAGACATAGTTTGCACTATTTCGTGACACAAGTTGGAGCTGTAAACCATTCCCACGTGTTTGTTTGGGTTTTTCCTGTTTGCTTCGTCTCTGAAGAAGATGTAAGGCTCTCCCGTTTCAAAGGCTACGGTAAGGAGTCTCTTCCAAAGCTCAAAGGAATTAACCTTCTTCTTTGCGTAATCTGGTAGGTTTTGTTCAAGCTCCAAGTACCACTTTTCAAACTCCTCTCCGTAAAAGTCTTCAAGCCCTTTTGGTTCTAAGATTTCCTGAGTTCCGTCTTCTTTTATTCCTACGAAGTAGTGTGTGCCCGGCAGGGGTTTTACCTCTTTATACTTGTTGTTGTAGATTTTCTTAGTTATGTAATTTCTTGCGTAGTAAGGGTCTATAAGGGTCCAGTCCTCTTTGTTTTTTAGTCTCTTCATAAACAGGTCTGGTATTGATACCGCAGGGTGTATGTCGTGAGCTTTCTTTCTTTCGTCTCCAACATTCGTCTTTACCTCTAAGAAGTCCAGTATGTCTTTGTGCCATATGTCTAAGGTAATTGAAGCGCTTCCCTTTCTCATTCCAAGCTGGTCAACGTAGGTCATCGTATCGTTTATGAGCTTTATGACTGGAATAACTCCGCTGGAAGCCCCTTTGAACTTTCTTATAGGCGCTCCCGTAGCCCTTATCTTTCCCACATAAACCCCAAGTCCCCCCGCAAACTTTGAAATCATCCCCGCTTTTTTAATGTTGTCAAAAATGTCGTATAGGTCGTCGTCAACGGTGAGAACGAAGCAAGAAGAGAGTTGCGTAAAGGGTCTTCTTGCGTTCATTAAGGTAGGCGTTGCAACGGTTACCTTGTGTTCCGAAAGAAGGTCGTAAAACTTCTTAGCCCACATTACCCGCTCTTCGTCCCTTTCTGGGACTGCGAGGGTCATGGCTATTAGCATGTACATCTCTTGGGGAAGCTCTATAACCCTTCCCTCTTCGTCCCTCACTAGATATCTGTCGTAAAGAATCTTTATTCCGGTGTAAGTGAAGTATAGGTCCCTTTCGGGCTTTATGTAGTTTGCAAGCTCGTTGAAGTCCTCTTCCGAGTACTTCTCAAGTAGGTAAGAGCCGTATATTCCCTTCTCAACGTATTCCTTAACGAAGGGATAAAAGTTCTTCTTGTTGTAAGGTCTATACTTTCCAAGGTCGTCCCTTAAAGGATAGCCCCTTAGGTGTGCAACGTCTTTGTAAAGGTCGTAAAGAAGGAGTCTTGCGGCAACGAAGGTCCAGTCTGGTCTTTCTGCCGAAACCTTCTCCGCAGCGGTCTTTATAAGGAGCTGTTGTATTTCCTTGGTAGTAATTCCGTCCCTAAACTGAATTTGAGCGTCCGCTTCCAGCTCCAAGGGGTCAACGTTTAGCCCTTTACAAGCAAAGTTTATCGCAATCCTTATTTTGTTTATGTCCAGCCTCTCCCTTTTTCCGCTTCTCTTTATTACGTACATCGTCATGGCTAAAAGGATTTTACCTTAGATGGGGGTCTTTTTTGGTGGCTTACATCATAGCAAAGCAAAAGTGCTAGTAAAGTCGTCAAAAATTTTTAAGCACTGGTATAGGTCATACAAAAATGCACTAAAAGTCTTAGAATTACTGCTATGATTTCCTCCTTTGTCGTTACTGGATTTTTGGGAAGTGGAAAGACGAGCTTAATAATAAACTCCGTAAAGGAGCACCTAAAGGACAAAAAAGTAGCTATAGTGGTTAACGAGTTTGGAGAGATTGGGGTAGACGGCAAAATTCTCTCTAATGTTTATTCGGAAGTTTTGGAGCTCTCCGAGGGCTGTATATGTTGCAAACTGAGTGCGGAGTTTGAGAGCTCCGTTAGAAAACTCATAGCGGACTATCAGCCAGAGGTTCTAATCGTTGAGACCTCTGGAACGGCAGAACCCTTTCCTATAGTGTTTAGCCTAAAAACCTTAGGGCTTTTCGTAGACGGTGTTATCTGCGTAGTAGATACCAAAAACTTTCCCAAGTACAAGGACGACGAGACCGCAAGGTATCAGCTTGGCACCGCAAACATAGTAGTCTTAAACAAGATAGACTTAGTGAGTGAAGAGGAGCTAAGAGAAGTTGAAAAAGAGGTAAGGGAGATTAAGGAAAAGTACAAACTCGTAAACCTATTTGCTCCACAAGAGCCCCAAAGCTTTTACGAAGTTTATAAATCCGTTCACGGAAAAGTTCCCCCAGAGGTCTTTAAAGGAAGTGAGAATCCCATAGAGCTTGCCCTTAGGCTTGAGCATCACGAGCACGACCATAGCCACAGAAAGGGAAGGGTAGTATACTTTGAAAAAGAGCTAACGGAAGAGGAGTTAATAAATTATCTTAAGAGCCTTCCAAGGGAAGTTATAAGGGCAAAGGGGATAGTGAAACTAAAGGACTATCCCTTTCCCGTTTTCGTTCACTACGTGTTTGGAGACTACGACATAGGTATGCCCGCGGAGAACTATCAAGGTAAAAGCTTCCTCGTTTTGATAAGTTAAATTCCTATGAAAAGCGTAGTTCTCTTTCACAAAAACTGCCCAGACGGATACGGAGCCCTTTCGGGAGTGGTTTATAAACTTGGCATATCTGAGCTCCTTTACGACGAGGAAAGGGACCTTCTATACACCCAAGACGAGAGCTTTTTTGCCATTCCTACGACTCACAGCACCGACTTTAGCCGCCTTAAGGAGATTCTTACGAGCTACACTTCTTACAGCTTTACCCTTTACATGGTAGACTTTTTTGCTTTGGGAATTTACGAGGTTTTAAAGGAACACGCAAACCTAAAGAAGTTAATCGTTATAGACCATCACAAGACTTCCGAAGAACTACTAAATCAGGGAATACCCCCGGAGATAAAAGACAGGATAGAGATACACATAGACCACAATCACTCCGCTGCCGTTTTGGTTTGGAAGGTTTTAAACGGCTTCGTTCCGGAAGTAATCAAGTACATAGAAGATAGGGACATCTGGAAGTGGGAATTCCCCGACTCTAAGTTCGTTCTGACCGCTTTAGACGCAAAGGTCTTTAACCTTTTAAAGCCAGACCAAATAATTAAAAAACTCCTTGAGATAGTTGAGGACTTTCCAAAAGAGGAGCTTGCTCGTGAAGGAAGGGCGATGATAGAGTTTAAAGAAAGCGTTATTAGTTTGCTTCTTAAAAACAATCTTCATTACATAGTTCTTCCAAGTGGGCACAAGCTCCTTGCTGTAAACTCCCCAAGCTTTCAGTCAGAAATAGGAAACGAAATTGCCAAAATTTCCCCCGACGGGGTGGGATGCGTATATACGATTAGTCCTAACGAGCAGGGTGTTTTCGTGAGGTGTTCTATTAGAAGCATAAACGGAAAGGCTCGCGAGATTGCTCAGGCTAACGGTGGGGGTGGACACGACAACGCTTCTGGCTGCAGGGTTTTGCTTAGCGAGGTGAAGTTTGAACCCCTAGAAAAGTCTTAAGCTTTTGGCGGAGGGGGTGGGATTCGAACCCACGGGTGGGCCTCAAACCCACCAAGGGATTTCAAATCCCCCGCCTTAGTCCGCTCGGCCACCCCTCCAAAGGAGATATTATATTACCCACCCCCGTATTCCGACCAGTCAATTTCCGCCTCAAACTCCTGAATGAAGTGTTCAATGAGTTTTACGACTTCCTCCGTAGGTTTTTGCATGTAATGCTCAAGGAGTTCAATTTTGAGCTCGTGAAAGTGCTCGCTATCCTGGTAATACCTTACTCTAACATAGGGAAGCGCCATGTTTTTGTCAAACTCTGGGTCGTTGGGAGTTAGGACATCAACCTCTACTTCCGCACCTTCCGTTTTTTTCTGAAAAATCTCTTTAAGCTCCTTAATCTTGTCTTCGTACTTAGTCCAATCGTATCTCACAATACTTTTATTCTAAATTAAAATTAAGGTTTATGAAAATAGCCATAGGGGCTGACCACGCAGGCTTTTATCTAAAGGAAAAAATAAAGGAGTTTCTCCAAAGTAAGGGATACGAAGTTATAGACATGGGCACCCATTCTACGGAGTCCGTTCACTATCCCGACTTTGCCAAAAAGGTAGCCTTAGCGGTTCAAAGGGGAGAAGCGGACAGAGGAATACTCGTCTGTGGAACGGGAATAGGTATGAGTATAACCGCAAACAAGTTTAAGGGCATTAGGGCAGCCCTTTGCACTAACGAATACATGGCAAGGATGAGCAGAAGACACAACGACGCAAACGTTTTGTGCTTAGGAGAAAGGGTCTTGGGCGTTGAGCTTGCTCTGTCTATAGTAGAGGCTTGGCTTGAGGAGGAGTTTGAAGGCGGAAGACACGAAGCGAGAGTAAAATTGATACTGGATATAGAAAATGAATCTCTTAGAACGGATATACCCTGACAAAAAGATTCTTTTCGTAATTTTTTTCTTCTTCTTTACCTCTCAGGTGTTTCTTTTTATAAAAAACCTCTATCCATTCCTAATAGAGTATCACCCTTATGCCCTTTTGAAGTGTGAAAGCTACAAAAATAACTGCAGGCTTCTCCGAATGGAGGACTTACGCTTTTTTTACGACACTCAAGCCCAAAAGCTCGTCCCTCTTCCAGAGCTTTTCCTTTCACCCGAAAGCTTTAAGCCTTTAGAAAAAGGGTATGTGGAAGCACAGATAGAGGGGCAAATAGTTGTCCTCGTTCCTTACAGAGAGGTCTTTTGGCAAGAACTCTTTCAGAGATTAAGTAAAAACCTAAAACTCCTACTTACCTTTATCTTTGGCTTAATTTTATTGCGTTACTTTTCAAACATAAACCCTAAGAAACTAAAGGATAAAAGGCTTATCTATGCGCTTGTCGGTTTGTCCTTACTTTCTCTAATCGCCGTTGCTATAAAAAAGTACCTTTCCCACTCTCCTACGCCCGTTAGGTGGCTCTTTGGAACGAGCATTCAACCCTCTGAATTTTCAAAAGTAATCCTTATACTCTTTTTGGCTTACTACATATCAAATAAAGGCTCTCTGAGGCGGTGGCAAAACTTCCTGTGGGTTATGGGAATAGTTCTCTTACACGCCCTTTTACTCCTAATTCAGCCCGATTTGGGTATGGCTTTTTTTGTCCTTCTGCTTAGTGCTACCCTTATCTGGGTTGGTGGAGTGGCTAAACACATAGTTATTGGAAGTCTTTCTATATTTTCCGCTTTCGTAGCAGGAGCTTTTTACCTATTCTTTTCAAAGCACGTGGGAGAAAGGTTAAGGGGTTGGCTTGACCCCTTTGCCGACCCCTACGATGCTGGATACCAGATAATAAAATCCTTACAGGCTATAACTAACGGGGGGTTTTGGGGAACCGGCCTTGGAAAAGGGCTACACGCAGCCACATACATAAGGGAATCGGATACGGACTACGTAATTAGCTTAATAGTTGAGAATGTGGGAATAGTAGGTTTTGTCTTTATTTTACTTCTTCAGCTTATCCTCATAACCAGATTACTGAGGATTTCCTATTCCATACACGATACCTTTGATAGGATAGTAATAATCGGGGTTGCCCTTAACATCGCTTATTCTGTTCTCGTGAATTACGCTATGGCTTTTAACCTTTTGCCTCCAAAGGGTATTGCTCTACCCTTTATAAGCTACGGAATTAGTAGTAATCTTTCTCACATAATAGGTTTGGGGCTCGTTGGTTCTATATACCGAAAGTATTCCAATGTATATTAAACTAATTTAAACCATGGCAAAGAGGGTAATTCTTGCCTACTCGGGGGGTTTGGACACTTCCATAATAGTCCGTTGGCTTACCGAGAGGGGGTACGAAGTTATAACCTATACCGCAGATGTGGGACAAGGTGAGGAGCTAAGCGAAATCCCAGACAAAGCCAGAAAAGCGGGAGCGGTTGAGGCTATAGTAGAAGACCTAAAAGAGGACTTTGCCCAAAGGTATTGCCTTCCTACCTTAAAAGCCCTTGCACTTTACGAGGGAAAGTATCCCCTTTCCGCAGCCCTTTCAAGACCCCTAATAGCTGAAAGGCTCGTTTATTACGCAAAAAAGTTTAATGCGGACTACGTAGCCCACGGCTCTACGGGTAAGGGAAACGACCAAGTGAGGTTTGAGCTCTCGGTATGGGCTTTAGAGCCAAACATAGAGGTTCTTGCACCGGTAAGAGAATGGGAGTTTAGGTCAAGGGAGGAGCAGGTAGAATACGCAAAGAAGTTCAACATACCCGTAAAAGCTACAAAAGAAAAGCCTTACTCCATAGACAGAAACCTATGGGGAGTTTCTATAGAGTGCGGGCCCCTTGAAGACCCGTGGCAAGAACCGCCGGAGGACGCCTATCAGATAACCACCTCCCCCGAAAAAGCCCCAAACGAGCCCGAATACATAACTGTAGGATTTGAAAGGGGAAGACCAGTTCAGATAAACGGAGAAACTTACACTTCCCTTGCACAGCTTATAGAAAAGCTAAACGAGATAGGGGCAAGACACGGAGTGGGAAGGATAGACATGGTAGAAAACAGACTGGTAGGTATAAAAAGTAGGGAGATTTACGAAGCTCCGGGAGCAACAATTCTTTACGAGGCATATAGAGACCTCCTTTCTTTGACGACCGATAGATTTACTTTTCATTACTTCTTAAAACACGTTCCCCACGAATACGCAAAGCTCGTTTACGAAGGACTTTGGTTTACGCCCCTAAGAGAAGCGTTGGATGCTTTTACGGATAAGATTTCTGAGCGCGTAACGGGAGAGGTGAGGCTAAAGCTTTACAAAGGAAGCGTTCAGGTAGTAGGAAGAAGTTCTCCAAACTCCCTATACGTTGAGGAGCTTGCAACTTACTCCGAAAAGGACCAGTTTGACCAGATAGCGGGCAAATACTTCACCAAAGTTTGGGGATTGCCGCTAAGGGTTTTGGGAAGGGTTAGGAAAACTTAAAATTTTCGGAGCAGGAGGAGAAAATGTTTAGCGGTTCAATAGTTGCACTGATAACGCCTTTTAAGAACGGAGAAGTGGATTACGAGGCTCTTGGAAACCTAATAGAGTTTCACATTCAAAACAAGACCGATGCAATCCTCGTCTGTGGAACTACTGGGGAAAGCCCCACCTTGACCTTTGAGGAACACGAAAAGGTTATAGAGTTTGCGGTAAAAAAGGCTGCGGGAAGGATTAAGGTTATCGCGGGAACGGGAGGAAACGCCACCCACGAAGCGGTTTATTTAACCTCTCACGCCAAACAAGTGGGTGCGGACGGAGCCCTCGTAGTAGTCCCTTACTACAACAAGCCTACCCAGAGAGGACTTTACGAACACTTTAAAACCGTAGCAAAAGAAGTGGACATTCCCATAATCATTTACAACATACCCTCCAGAAGTTGCGTAGAGATATCCGTTGATACGATGTATCAGCTTGCTAAAGAGTGTGAAAACATAGTTGCCTCTAAGGAATCTACTCCCAATATGGACAGGATATCGGAGATAGTGAAGAAACTTGGGGCGAGCTTTCACGTTCTTTCGGGAGACGACAGCCTAACCCTTCCAATGATGGCACTTGGAGCCAAGGGGGTAATATCCGTTGCTAACAACATAATGCCAAGAGAGGTAAAAGAGCTCGTTGACAGCGCCCTTGAAGGGAACTTTGAAAAAGCTCGCCAGATGCACTACTACCTTTACGACCTGTTTAAGGTTTTATTTATTGAAACCAATCCAATCCCCGTAAAAACCGCTTGCTGGATGCTTGGAATGTGTGAAAAGGAGTTCAGACTCCCCTTAACCGAGATGTCCCCAGAAAACGAGCAAAAGCTCAGAGAAACCTTAAGAAGATACAACCTTCCTTTAAAAAATTAGGCTCGTATCTTTTTAAACTTCGGGCTTTTGGGCGTTTTTCTTAATTTTGTTGTGCCGGTAATTTTTTAATCTTTTGCTGGATTTTGTGTTGCTCTATTCTTTCTTTATCGCGTGCTAAATCCCTAACCTCTTGTCCAAAATTGGTTTTGGTTTCAGCGTTTTTGAGGCTTTTGGCTTCCTCTCTTACTTCGTGTCCAATTCCAGCTCCTTTAGCCCCTTGCCCTTGAGCAAAAACACCACTTGCCGTTAAAGCTATACCCACTCCCAAAACGATTAGGGCCTTATTTAGTTTTTTTACCATGGCTAACCTCCCGTGTAGTTCGTTCTTTACTTATATAAGTATAATCCGTCACTTCAACTCCGCAAGTCTTTCAACTCCACACGGTAGATTAGGAACCCAGCCCAAAACATTGTATGGATAGCAACCGCTAATCTCTTTCAACTCCACACGGTAGATTAGGAACATTCAAATTAAAGACTTACCAAAAATTATGGATAGCATCTTTCAACTCCACACGGTAGATTAGGAACCGGTAGTTGTTGCATCTCACAATCCAGAGTTAAAGGTCTTTCAACTCCACACGGTAGATTAGGAACGAAACTCACCGAGGTGAGAGACCTTGCACTTTTGGAACCTTTCAACTCCACACGGTAGATTAGGAACTATTATTTACTACTCAGACCTGTTATGCAAATAATTCCTTTCAACTCCACACGGTAGATTAGGAACTGATTTTCAAGCGTTTTCAACCATATAGGACAACTCGCTTTCAACTCCACACGGTAGATTAGGAACAGATAGACGGTTTTGAGACTGAAGTGATAGTAGAGTTCTTTCAACTCCACACGGTAGATTAGGAACCCCAAGCCTGTGCATTTATAAATATACATCAAAACAAAAATTTTTGCAATACCCTACCCCGAGAAAACGAAGTTAATTTCCGAAAATCGTCAGTCCTGCAAATGACCCTAAAAATTAGCCATCTCAAGCCTTTGTGTATTAAGCATTTCATAAATCCGTCATCAAAGCATCAAAGCATCAAGGCATCTAAGCATCAAAGCATCTTGATGCAAGTTTAACCCCCCGCATCCTATTGCAGATTCTTCCTTTCGTGTTATAGCATTATCGTTATGAGTAAGAAAAAGGGAAATTATGTTAGAACTACCGTTTCTCTGCCAAGAGAAGTGTGGGAAGAGCTGAAAATAGAAAGCATAAAGAAGAAGACCACTATGGGAGAACTCATAGCCAAAAAACTAAAAGAGCTAAAAGAACTTCGCGCAAAGTTTAAGATAGTAGAGCTTTAACGCTACAAGATGTTGTCCGTTGGGTCTTGCCTATCTGTGAGCAAGTGGCGCTCGTATGTAGCGTTATCTTCAAGCAAGTAGATTATTACGGAATCTCTCTTCTTATCTACTACGCTGAGTATTTCGTGTTTCATCCTCTCTAACTTGGACTGGGTTATCTCACCTTCAAATACGGACTTCTGAACTTGAATTAGGTATTTTCTGACAATCTTTCTGACCTTGTCCAACCTCTGCTGGTCTTTCGGTTCTTCGGTAGCTATGTCGTAAACGAGAATTACCCTCAACCTAAGCTCCTGTATATCGTAGGTTGATAAACCTCGTCTCCGACGAGGTGTTTTATGAGCTTGTAAAGCTCAAGCCTTATCAAGCCCCTGTGGGAAACCTTCCTTTTAAGCTTTCTGTGTTTTACGGTCTCGTTCAAAAGCTGGTCAAACTCCGATAGGAATATCCTCATCCCTTCCTTGTTTAGATAACACATTCCAGACTCACTTACGAAGTGCTCTTCGTTTAACTTACCACTTCTCAGCAGTCTTATTATGAGACCGTCCGAAAGTATAGGCTTAAAGACTTCAGCCAAGTCTAAGGAAAGGGAAAATCTCTTAGTGGAAGGCTCGTGAAGGTAGCTGATGGTTGGATTTAGCTGAGTGAAGTATATCTCTCCCAAAACCTTAGCATATACGAGAGAATTTCCAAAGGATATAAGGGCGTTTAGGGCGTTTTGAGGAGGTCTCCTGCTTCTTGAACCAAATTCCAGCTCCGTTATTTTCTCAAGCTCTGCATAGCACCTTTTCCTGAAGTCCCCCTCAACGCTCATAATTTCTTCTATGCTTTTACAACTCTGGAGTTTCCTTAGGTAATCCTCTGCCTCCAGCCCGTAAGTGTAAGCCAAATTCTCAATAGCCCCGCGAACGAAGGACTTGGCAAGAAATAGCCTCTTTTCGTAGTCAAGATAGTGCTCAGCCTGTTTGATTAATAAAAATCCCGAGACCTTCGTTTCTCTTGGATAAAAACTTCCCACATAAAAGCCATAGCGATTAAAAAGGTGTAAAACCGCCCCCTTTTCAGCCATAAGCTTAAGAACCTTAGAAGTCAAGGAAACCTCTGCTAATACGAATACCTCGTCCAAGTCCTCAATAGGTATAACCTTCCTAACCTCGGAGTTCTGGAAAAGAACCGTGTTTTCTTTCCTGCTGATAACCCCGTCACTTAGTATAAAGTAGCTCCTACCCATAGCAAAGCTCGTAGTAAGCACAATTTTTGCAGTAAGGTTTGTTTATGACTTTAGGTGGAACGGGAAGGGACAGAATTTCTTCTATATTGGACAAAATCCTTTCCAGCTCTTTTGCGTCCTCCTCCAAAAGCTCCACCCTCTCTATTCTCCTTAGCCTCGGATAGTGCAAAATTCCGTGGGAGACCAAAGTTCCTTATTTTCCTCAGGTAATACATGTAATACTTGACCTGCATAATGTGAGCATCTTCAAGAGCCTTTGAGCTTTTGACTTCTAAAGCTCGTTTCGTCTAAAAACTTCCCTAGCGCTACCCTGTCTGAAGTGTGTTCCATAGTAATGCCCTTGGAAAATAGCCAAAGCTTCTTTGGACAAACTACGGCATAAGCAACCTGCGTGCCTTTAAACTTAAGCTCCTTTTTCTCTTCAGAGGATATTATCTCCACTTCCCCCTCCGGAGAAGCCCGTTTCCTCTGAGTAGTCCCCGCTTACCCAAAATAAACCCTTTAAGCCACTTACAGGCTGAAGCTTAAAGTCCCGATAAGGTGGCAAGCTGAAGGTGTATCCCAGAACTTCAGAAAAGAGCTTCAGCCTTCTAATCGTGTCCTTTTCGCTTATGTATTCCTTTATTAAAGGCTCTACCTCGTCCCTGAAGAGCTCGGGAATTACTACCTCGCTAAGGATGTCTCTAAACATCTCTTGAGCTTTCCTTTTGTTAAAGGCACTTGGCTCCCCCAAATCCCAGAGGTTGTCTATGTATCTTTTAGCTTCCTCGTATTTTCTCATGTATTCTTGGTCTCTTCTTTCCAGCTCTGAATAAACCTCCTCTACAAAGCTTAGCTTCCACTCCTCGTCAATCAATCCTTCTTTTAACTTCTCTTTGGTTATCTCGTGAATGCTTTTTCTATAAACAGGTCCTATTCCCGAGCACTCCTCCGTAAAGATAAAGACATTTGGCTCGTCTACGGGTTTTTGTCCTCTTCTGTTTACCCTTCCCATTCTTTGGAGGAGCGAGTCAGCCGTGGAGAGCTCCGTTATTAGAAAGTCCGCATCAAGGTCAAGGGAAACCTCCGCAACCTGAGTGGTAATCCACAGCCCCTTTTCTTCAGAGTCAAAGAAAGCCTTAATCTCTTCCTCTTTCTCCTTCCTGTCTTTTTGTATAAACAGGGAGTGTAGGAGCTTTCCTTCTCCCAGTGCTTTTTTTAGTTCTAAGGCTCTCTTTACGGTGTTAGTTATCACAAGAACTTTGCCCTCTTGGGAAAGCTTTTTTATAAGTTTTAGCCCCTCCTCGCTATTAAGTGGCTCTCTAACGAGCTTTAGGTGGTGCCTTATGGTCTTTGTTATAAACCTTCCTTCTTTAAACTCTATGTTTTTTAGGTCTTTGCGAACGTAAGAAGGGAGCGTTGCGGTCATAACCATAAACTTCCCACCTATCTCGTGAGCTTTTTCTATAGCCTTTACAAGAAAGCCAAGCGTGTGGGGTTCAAAGAGCTGAACCTCGTCAATAACTACTCTTGAGTAAGAAAATAGAGATAGAAACTTCTCAAAGCCCTTGGGTCTTAGGATAAAGGGAAAGAGCTGGTCTGGAGTGGAAACTATCAGAGGTTTGGCAAAGTTTTTGGTCAAAAATAGGTCTATTACGATGGAGTCTTTATCAAAGTTCCTTCTGTCTTCTGAGTTCTCAAGCAAGACCAAAGGTGCAGTGGAGTGAAGGAGTCCAACTTCTTCTTCCGAGAAAACTTCCTTTGCTCTGCTAAATATTGCGTTTGCTGAAGTCCTTATAGGAATAGTAAAAAATCCCTTATCCTTTAGGAAGATAAAGCCCGCCTCGGTCTTTCCGTAGCCCGTAGATGCCACCACGAGAAGATTGTTTTCCCTGTTTTCCAAAACGAACCTCTGAAGGTCGTTAAGACAGCTACCTTTTTTATTAGCTAAATACTTTTCAACCCTATCTTCGTTATCTTTCAGGCGTATACTTTCCACTCTTGCTCCGTGCTTTGAACTGCTGGCGTGGTCAATCCTGAGAAGAAAGCCCTTCAAAAGGGTATAAAAGCGCGTTAAGTCTTTACCCTCTTTCTTCTCTAGTCCCTTGATTACATCCAGCTCGTGGCTTTCCAGTATAACTTCGTGCCAGAAACTTAACTCCTTGTTGAACTCCTCTTTAAGAACTCTTTTTACTTTTTCTACTTCTCTGTTGTCCTCTTCGTAATCGTGATGGTGGAGTATGGCAAGGGAGATAAGGGTTTTTAAGGGTTCTTCTAAATTATCTGGCAAAAAGGCAGGAGAGAGAAGGTTGTGTCTAACTTCTGGCAGGGAAGTTTCAAGCTTTTTAAATTGCGGATTTCCTACCTTCTTTTGAAAGTGGCAGTGCATCTTCCCATAGTCGTGATACTCGCAAGCAAGCTCAAGGGCTTTCCAGAAGGTTTCCCTCTCCTCAGGACTAAGAGCTCTCTCTATTAGGTCTCCGTAGAGCTCCCGTAGGTTTTTCAGGTTTTCCAAAAGCTTGTCCGTGTGCTCCCTAATGGTAGTGCCGTCGGATTTAGCCCAGAGTTTCTTCAGTTTCTCCTTCATCTTTATTCTCCTCGTCTTTCCCTTTACCGTTCAAACCTATCAAAAAGGCATAGGCTATTCTATTGAAGCTCTCTTCTTTTAGAGCCTCCACGAAGATGTAAGGAATCTCCCTCTCTGCTTCAAGGTAAGCCCTTATTAGGTTTTGCTGGAAGGCGTCCGTATCCCTTCTGCGCACGGCGTCAAGTATCCTGTAGGAAATTACCTCTATCTTCTTGTCTGCCTTCTCCTTTCCCATACTCTGTTCGTAGATTTTTCTAATCTCTAAGCCTTCTCTGTAAGCCCAGTTGATTTGCTTGCTAACTTTGTCTTTGTCCTCCATGTTTAGCACCTCCTGAAATTTGATGAAGTAAGTCAAGCTATAAGGCAGACATTCCTTAAAACTCTTCCCTACCCTTATGAGCTTGGCATCTCTTCCCTTTTCTAATTTCTCATAACGCTTGCCGTAAAAAAATCCTGACAGGATTTTGTAGAGAAACTCGTAAAGACTCCTGCCCGAGTATATGTATTCAAGAAAGAGTCCAAAGAGTTGGTTAAAGCTTTCTGGATATTTGTCTATGTTCTCCTTTATAGCTCTTGCTAACCTCGGACTTATGCTTAGGGTGTAGATGTTTGCCTGAGCTTCTCCTACCTTTTCTATTTCAACTACATAGATGTTTCTAAGAAGCCAATCAGCTTTTCTTCCTTCAATTATCTTTGACGCTTCAACGATGGCTCTATTCACGAAAGACCGAAAGTCCCCCTCGGTCTTAAGGATGTCGTTCATTCTTTTAGTGTTTTTAAGGTCCGGCGTATAAACGAACAAGTAAGTTCCCGTAGGAGTCTTCAGAAAGCCAAAGGCTGAAAAGTAGAGGAATATCTCACACTCAGGGCAAAGATACATGTTGCTTTTTCCTTCCCAGAAGAAGTTTTCCAGCGTATCAAGACTTGCAGCAAGAGGAGTGAAATTGGTGGAGTCAAAGACCTTTACCCTCTTATCTTTCTCGTATGCTTGTCTTTCTTTACAGAAGAAGCACATTTTTGAGCTTCTTTCGTAGCCTAAAATCTTTGAAAACTGCTTCTTTATAAAGTCCTTTATTAGAGTCTTGCCTTCACAAAATAACTCCTCTTCACTTTTTTCTTGTTCCAAAAGTTTGTTAAATTCTTCTCCAACCTTCTTTGTTCCTGAGGGATTGGTAAGCGGACTGTTGGAGAAAAAGTCGTTTATCTTCTCGTAAACTACGGCATTGTATAGATTAAACTTTTCCTTTCTGTTTTTCAGAAGCTCCTTAAACTTCTCAAGGCTCAAATCCTTAAGGAGGTATTCACCGTAAACCTCCCCCAGCTTATTAAAGACCCCCTCGTCAAGCTCTATGGTATTTCCCTTAACAAATTCTTCCCACCTGTATCCTGCATGTTCCAAAGCCCTCAAAAGTCCAACTCCCGCGGAAGCGGTAAGCCAGTTATCTGCGTAAAACCTTATGCCCATATCACATCCCCCTCTTCGTCCACGAGAAGCTTGCCTTCTACCAAGCTACCCTTGGGGAAAAAGTAGACTTGCTCCCACCTGTAAGTCTTTTCTTCTCCTTTCTCGTAAAAGGATGGCAAGCGAAAAGAAATTCCCTCTGTGGGAATAATGAAAAACTGGGACTTTGACTCGGGCACAAAAGCTGGATATTTCGTCTTGAGCTGAACTTCTCTCTCCTCTACCTTAACCTTTCTCGGATTTTTGACTAAAACCGGATACTCCCCTCCTCCCAAAAAGAGATAAACCTTTGGCCTTTGCAAGGCTTTTTCAAACTCCTCAATTAACTCCTTTTCCCCAAGCACATGAATTACGCACCGCAAGTTGTAGAGCCTTGGCACCTCAAGGGGCAAACTTTCAAGTTTTTTATGTTTACGGTTATACTTCCTAAACCATATTAAATCCCTAAATATAGACTCGTATTCTCCTTGAACTGAGAGCTTAAAATTCTCACCTTCCCACTTTCTTCCGGTTGCGGTGTATAAAAGCCCGATTATCGTTGAATAAGGCGGAAGCGGATAGGTCTCTATTCCCTTAAAGGAGAAAGGAGTCTTAAAGGTTGCGCAAGGAGAGAAAAGCTCAAACTTAAGACACTCCCACTCCATAGTACTTCCTCACCTGCTCTTTTAGCTCTTCAAATGCCTTAGGAACTGAAGTGGCTTTTAGCTCTTTCTTTATTTCCTCCTCGTTTTCAAATACTCCGGAAAGCACGCCGACGACGGGAGTTTCCCCTTCTGGCAAGTATTCAAAACTCTCTTTTAGTCTCTGAATGTTTAGCCACAGCTTATCTCCCTTTTCTATAGCTTCCACACCTTCCATAAAGAAGGGATGCTTTACGCTAAACACTCCTCCCACGACGAATACGGGAGAAAGGTTTTCCCATCTTCCTCTTATTTGGCGATTGAGAGTCTTTAGTATGTCAAGGAGGTCAAGGACTCTTTTGGCTCTCTCTTCGTTTTCTAAGACCTTTTCTGGACTCCCGTCTTCCTTTTCCCAAACACCTATCCTGTCAAGGTCTACGGTTACGGTGTAAAGGTAATGAGAGGTGTGTTCTTCAGAAGTGTGAATAGATTGTTCTTTTTCTGTTTCTACATGCTTTATGTATCTGTTGTAAGCGTCTATGTTGTTGAGAAAGTTCATGTCTCCTGAAAACTTAGATATAGAAAATGCGTAAGTTACCTTAACTGGAGAGGTTCTCTTCACACTATCTCCGTAGCTCATAGGTATCTCATCTTTTTCCTTTTCCTTCTCATCTTTCTTCTTTTTCTCCTTATTCTCCTTACCTTTCTTTACTATCTTTTTCCCATCCTCAGTCTTTAAATTAGTAAACAAACCACCAAAAAGGTCAAACTCCTCATATTCCTTTATAAGGGCTTTCCCAAAATGGTCTACATCAAATTCGTTATTGGACAAGCTTCCCTTGATGTAGCTCTTTAACCTCTCATCAAGCAGTCTCCATCCCTTTTCCTCTTTTCCTTTCCTCCGTATGTCGTATTTGAGTGCCTTATCAGAAACGAAGGTCTTTTGAGAACCGTCGCTCAAAGAGAGCTTTTTAAGAACGGACACATTTCCTATGCTCTCGCCGTAGTTAAGGCTCGTTGCCCTTGCTGTGATAATAGTTAGCGTTAATCCTCCCATCTTAACACCTCCTGATTTATGTAAAACGCTTCCAGAAAAGTAAATCTGACACTTATGCTTTTAGCTAACCTCAAACCATCCATAACCTTTCCTCTTTTTGCCCCCAAGCCCAAAGTTCTCAAGCCCCACTTTGAGAAGTCTTCTAACTATTTCAATTATTTCAATTGTCTTTTCCTTGTCAAAATCGTTACTAAGCGGTTCTACATCAATACATATGGAAAAAGTCACTCCTTCTTTAACTACGAGAAACTTCACGGGATTAGGGTCCTCCCAGTCGCCGGGCTCTTTCTTGTTCTGGTAGTAGCTCTGATAATGGACATTCATTATGTCTATCTCAAGATGCTCTGAAGGTATAAAATTTTTCGGAAAAGCATCAAAGAATATAACTTGCCCCCTTCTTTCAGTAGTGCCAAATATCTCCCTAAATACTCTGTGAGCCTTTTTAATCTTGAAGTTGTCCTCGTCAAAGATTATCTCAATTTCTAAGCGGTCAAGGAGGGAAGTTCGTTCGTCCTTTTCAAAGTCTTTACTCTTTTTAAGGAGATACTCCTCAAGCTGAGAAAGAGAACCAAATTTACTCTTTACCTCCTCCTTTTCGTAGATAGACAAAAGCAAAACGGCCCTTGCAAGACCCTTTAAACTCTCACCCGGTATGTAAGGCACACCGTAGGTGTGATGAAACAAAAGCCCGTTTTCAAAAAGGGAGGGATACCCCATACCTATGGCAAGACGATAAGCGGTGGTGGCTTCCATTATGCACATTCCTATAGGCTCTGGAACAGGAACATTCCAAGAAGCAAGAGATTCTTTAAACCTTTTCCAAGCTTTTTCACTGTAATCTTTTGGCTTTTGAACCGTGTAGATTTCTTCTCCCAAAAGGAAAGGAAGAAGCTTGTTAAAAAGCAGAGCAGGGTTTTCTATTTTGTCTTTAACGAGCTCTCCAACTGTTTTAAGAACTCCGCTCATCTTTTAGCTCCCCTTCCGCTATTCTCTTTAGCCACTGGGCAAAGTAAAGGAGCTTTTGAGTGTAGAGCCTGTATTCAGAAAGCTCCATCTCTCCAAATAGCTTTAGCAAGTTATCACTCTCTTTGTTTTCTATCTCCTTCATGTATCTCCCAAGATGAGAAAGGATAGCTTCCCATCCTTCATCGGAGCTTGCCTTTGCCTTCATAAATGCCAGCGTAGTCATAATTCCGTTGTGAAGTATCATGCTTGGGAGCTTTCTTGCGTGGCGCAGATATTTATCTTCAAAGCCTTTACCTTTAACCTCTTGAACGCAGTCATAAGCAAGCAGAGCTACCTTTTGAACCCTGCTTTTCATCTCTGTCCTCCATTGATAACCTTTACGAATCCCTTGCCTGTGGTTATGTCTCCGCCCAAGTGAAGAGTGTTTGGTATGAAAAAGTTTTCAACTTCTTCGTCGTAGAAAAGGTTAAAGTAAAGCAAGCTTTCCGCAGGAAGGTATTCAGTGGTAAAGAGGGCTCCCTCTTTTACGGTTCCAGTGTCTGGGTCTATCTTTATGTGAGTTTGGACCTCCGTGTAGCTCATTACCATATCGCTAAAGACCGAGTCGTTAAGGCACACCACCTTTTTCTTTAACTCTGAGTCAATGGGCAAGCTTTCTACAAAGTTTTTTAGCTTTTCGTCCAGTTTTGCCAAAAAGACGAACTCCTCAAGCATAATCTTGTCATCAACGGTGAAATCCATAGAGCACACGAGAGCCTCGTCTTCTCTAACTTCTAGCTCTAACTTACCTTTATCCAAATCTCTCAAGTATCTGTTTATGGCGTAAGGGCAGGTTATAAGCTGAAATATCCCTTTTAGGCTCTTTACGGGAAAGAGAAGAAGGCGCGCATCCGTAAAGTAGACCTTTCCTGCGCTATCTTGGGAGCCAAAGACTTTTTTTAGCCAATTAAATTCTTCCATATATTTCTCCTTGAGCAATTCTAATTGCTCTTTAAACTCCTCGTCTTTCTCTGGCAGTTTTCCTTCTGACAGCCAATCGTCTATCTTCTTAGCTGGAATTCCTGTCTTTCTTGAAAACTCCCTAATATACCACTCCCTTACCACTCCCTTTATGCTACTTGCAGGAACGTAGGGAAAACCCGTATGCACTTCCCTGACTATTGGCAAATCAACGTGGGAAAACCCCTGTCCCGCTCCTACGTGAAGTGGAGAGAGCACTCTTAGAAAATAGGTTTCTCTGTTCATACCCTCACCTCCACAATTATTCCCGAATTCCAACCTCTTTCCAAAAATTTCTCCTTTTTATCTATAACCTCTGGGTAGCTGTCTATCTGACAGACCCTCTTAACTTTTCCGTCTTCCAGAGCCTCCAAAATAAGAACGCTTGCAGGCTTTAGCATCTCTACAAAAGGCTTTCTAAAGCCCGATATAAACTCAGAGCCCTTATTGTGTAGCCAAAGAATCCTAAACTCCTTGCCTCCTATCTTGATACTTTTCTCTTTTTCTATTCCCCCCTTCACAAAAGCGTGAGAAAGAAGATAGAACTTATACTTAGCTCCCTTCTTTATGGTCTTCTCTTCCTTAAAGAAGTCTGGCAAATCCCATTCATCCTTCAGCCTGGCTAGTCTTCCCTCCCCTCCAATCTTGTTAAAAGTTTTTAACCTGTCTGGTTCTGAGGCAAGGATTCCTAAGAAAGTATCCTCCTTAAACCTCAAAAAGTCTTGAGAGTAGAGCATAGACTCTTTAGAGGTTCTTGAGGATACGCATAACTTTACCCCCACTCTCGTTTCAGTCTCTAAGAAATCACTTAGCTTTTTAAGGGTAAATCCCCCTTTTCCCTTTGCATACTTTTCTACGAAATCACCCAAAGAGACGAAACCCTCCGCAGGCTCGTAAGGTTTTTCTTCCTCCAAAACGGGAGGGAACCTAAGAGGTGCTATTACTAAATCACCTTCTTCTCCTTTTCTCGGCTTAAGACAGTCAGCAGGAACTGGAAGGAAAACTTCCTTGCCTTTCACCAGAAGGACGGAATAGACCTTTTTAAAGTAGGGGAAAAACCTCATTATTGGCGGAGGAAAAGAGCTTTTTTGAATGTGGCTCTCGCCTGCAGAGAAGTTTTTCAGTCCTCCAAAGCTAAGAACATCGTAAGGCTCAAATAGATACAGCTTCATTTTTCCCTCCCACCTGACTTAGAAAACGAGCTAAGTAAAGGACATTCAGCAAGTCCCTAAAGTCGCTTCTCTGGGATATGAAGCACTTTATCAAATCCATAAGTTCTATAAACTCCCCTTCAGAAAGAGTGTTTTTTCTGCGTATAGCTCTTCTTATAACGGTTATAGCAACAGGCAACAGCTCTTCCCTGCAGTCTAAACCCCTAAGCTCTTTTTCTAAGGCGTAGACAAGCGTTGAGGGAAGTTTGTCTTTTTTGAATAACTCTATAAGCTTATTTACGGTTTCAATCTCGTTCCATCTTAAAACTACAGACCTCGGAGAGCCTGACCTCTTTATTACACTTATACACACCCTGTTTCTGCCACTCTCTTTTGCCCTTTTTTCCGCCCTTCTTACCTCCTCAAGAACAAAGCTTAGGTTTTCCTTCTCGTGGGCTATAACAATCCCTGCGCTCATGGTGGGCTCAGTTGCAAGCCCTTTGATTTCTTTAGTTATAAACTCCGCGTATTCCCTTCTTATAGAGTATGCAAACTCCAAAGCCTTTGAAGGGTGCATAACCGCAAGAACGTCGTCTCCTCCCGCATAAACTACGCTTAGCCAAAGGTTATCTTCCTTTTCCCTTACACTTTGGGCAAATTTTGAGATAGCCTGAGAAAACCTTCTGTGGAAGTCCTCCGTTAGGTCTGTTCCTCTCAAAGAGTTATCTTTTCCCAGCCACTTACCAATGCTATCCCCGTCCGCCATTAAAATGGCAAAGTAGGAGTTTTTATACTTTTCAAAATCATCCTTATATAGCTGTTCAAGTTCATTCAAAAGTTCTTTTAAATGCTTTAGAACTTCTTCTAAACGCTTTTTGTCCTCTTGAGTAGCTTCCTTCATCATCTTTTCCTTCTCTTCTATCATTTTTCTTACTTCCTCTGGGTCAAGGTAGTCTGCAACCACTTTCCTAATGTCTGTTGTGTCTACATCCTTATCAATCTCTTTGATTAATTGCAATATTTTGTTTTTATTTGGAGCTTCTTCATAGGTAGCTTTCCACAACTTTTCCTTTAACTCCGCAAAAGCAAGGTCCTTAGTGCTTGGAAATATAGGAACACTTATATTTTCTTTTTCTTTTAGGTAATAAGGAAAGAGTCTTTTCGTCAAACACACCCCGCAAAGAGGCAAATCGCCTATCGCTATTCTGTAAGTTTTTTCTAAGTTATTTATAAACTCCTTCCAATCTACCGCCAAGGCAGGAAGCTCACCGCAAAGATAACAGCCGTTTGAAGTGTGTTCGTCCTCCAGTCCGTAATAAGGCCTAAAGCTCTTTTTCGCTCCAAGATACCTTTCCGCAAGGTCGTAGGTTTCTTTGTAGTCCCCAGCTTGAAGCTGAAAGTGGCAAAAGTATTTAAAGTAATACTTCGTATGGAGAATAAACTGTTCTCTTAGCTTACCCTTAAGACCCAACTTATCCGCTACAAAGGTGTATATTTTTTCCCAAGTTTCCTCAAATTTCTTTTTTAATTCGCTACACATGTCTCTTTCCACGCTTGCTACGAACCTGTTTGGGTAGTTGGCAACGAGCTTGCTTGAAGAACTTTTCGGGACAACTGGATATATTATTGAAGCTCCGCATTCTTCTGCATACTCCACGAGCTTTTGGGTCAAGTAAGAAAGCAAGTAGCTTGAACTAAAGAGGTCTCTGAGCTTTCTGGACTTTTGTATAAACCCCTGCACTGGCGAGAAGGTAAAAATTAGAAGGTTCATATTTAGACCTCCCTTAAGTGCAAAACATCAGCGTCTAAGGTGCTTAAGAATTCCTCTATAGGCTTGAGGTTTGGCTCCCTTAGTTCCCCTTTAAATTCAAGCTTCTCGTTATTAGGCAGAAATTTGCCATCTAACCATACAGCCATCCATCTGTATCCATCTTCAACCTTTATAATCTTCAGTATTAAAGGCGAAGCTCTCCTGTTGTGCTTTTCAGGTTTGAGAAAAACATTTCCCCTGTACCTTATGGGAAGCCCAAAGGCTCCCATCTCAAATATCCTGCGTTTATTTCTGCTCCTATACTCCATAAAGCTTTTTCCTATGTCGTTTAAGGCTTCTATCCAGCTTTTGAACTTTGCTTTACTGACATATACGCTCCTTATCAGACCGCTACCTTGGACTATTCTTAATGAGCTTATGTATTGAGACCTAAGCCAATCTGGAAGAGGCTCTTTGGGAACCATATCTAAGAAATGAGAGTTCAAGATTTGGATATTTCCACCCCCTCTTCTTGCTCTTGTCCCTACACCGCCAAAGGTAGCCAAAGCCCACAAGCTTGCGGTAGCCTGAAGAAGACTTTCCTTCTCTCCTACAAACTCAAGAACGAACCCACTGCCGGGTGTTAGGTAATCCCTCTCGTTCAAAACCGCAGAAAAAAATAAATACCCTATCCCAGCATGTTTGCCCTCAAGCTGACCTATCTTCTTGTTGTAATACCAATGCAATCCGTTATCACTCTTTACATCCTTTCCCACAGAGATGCTCTTGTTTCTAATCCTTACCCAAACTTTTCCTGCTTTTTTTTGGTTTCCGAAAATTTCAGATTCTTCGTTAAATAACTTTTCTGTATTTTTCTGTCCCTTTAAGACCCTCCACCACCACCTAAGCAACCCCACGAAGCTCGCAGGTCTTAGTTCTGCCTGCTGGTTTGCCCCACCTATAAACGCAGGCGTTATAAACTCAATCTCGTATGTTATTTTCTCCATCCTCCACCTCCAAGTATCCAAAGCCCTGACCAGTTCTAAGACCAAGCCCGTATTGGTATATAAAACGCAGAAGTTCCTCAGAATCTGACACTATCCTAAACTTTCCGATAAAGCCCCTCACGTATCCCCCGTAGTGTTTAATAAGCTCCTCTTTGGTATTAATACTTTCAAAAGCAAACCTACTCACCTTCAAATACTTTCCCTTTATGTCCTTGTATCTCCTAAAAATGTTTTCAAAAAGAGACTCCTCAAATCCCTCCTCAAAAGGAACAACGTATCTTTCTTTTTTAGAAGTGTAGCCTATGCGTTCTACCACCACAGGAGAAAGCGTCCTAAATGTCCCCGTAGGCTCCTTTTCTTTTTCTTGACTTATCCATTCTATGTAGAACTCCCCTCCACCTATCCTGTGGGTAGCCCTTTGCTTCTTTAAAGCCAAAACTCCGTTGTAGAACCTAACCGCAAGCATAAAGTCCCCCGTTGAAAACCTGAAGTTTATACTCTTAACTCCTTCTATAAGATTTCCCTTTATTTTGGCGTCTTTTCCAAAATAGACCGCAAAAGTGTAAGGTCTCGTTTTATTTTCCTCGTATTCCTCTTTGAAAATTTTCTTTAAAAGAGATATGAACCTCCTCCTGTAGTCTATTTCAACCTTAACGGGCTTATCTTCTGTGCTTACGAGCTTAAGTAGAAATCTCACAACCTCCCTCCCTTATATCTCTTATCTTTTCCAGACTTATTACTCTTGCGTAGCTATTGTTTTCGTGGTTATACGCATAACCAGGATTGTAGTACCCAAAGGCAACCCCCACCATAAAGGCTATTGGCACGGGAGTGGCAAAGAAGAAGTGAAAACGCTCAAAATTTCTAAGACTTCTTATGTCCTGTATTAAACTCGCAGTTTCTTTTGCTACATCAAACATTTCTTCTACGGGTATGTAGCCAGCCCTTTTGTGGCGTATTACGAGTAGGGTAGAGTCTAAGCCTTTTGCAAACTCCTTAGCATCTGCAACTAATTCGTGGTGGGCAAAACCAAGTATCACCGCAAGTTCTCTGCCATTACCCTCAAGGGTGTAGTCTATAGACTTATATTCTTTACACCTTTCTTTAAGGCTTCGGACATTCTCAACCTTTATAGGTTTGTAGTCTCTATTTTGGTAGTGGTAAAAAACAAAAGGCTTTTGGCTTCCAAAAACAGCTCCAAGGGCAAAGCCAAGAGCTGCCGGCCCATTAAGAGCGATGTGCAGGACTTCCCTTCCCCTGAGAACTTTTTCTATCTCTTTAACTCTTGCGTAGAACTCTTTAACTACGCTCTCCCAAGCGGATTCTTCGGGCGGGAGTTTTCCCGTTGGTATGACGAGTTTCTCTCTTGGAAAACCGTTTAAGACTTCAAGGAGCTCTACAGTCTTTTCAGGGTTCTCAAAGGTAAGGTAGGAATACAAACTTTTTAGCTCTCCCTCGTAGTTTTCCTTAGTCTTTGTTATGTAAAAGGGAACGTCGTATCTGTCCGCATCAAACCACTTTTTAAGGGTTTGCACCTCATCAAGGTATGAAGGTTCAATTAGCCTTAGGTTGTGTTTCTTAGCAAGGGCTCTTTTTTTGGGAATGTTATTTACCTCGTAAATCTTTCCTTTGTTGTCTATTTTGCCTGTCCAGACAGCATCAGGTGGTGGATTTTCAATGTATAGGCTCACTACCGCAGGGAGCATGTAGCTTTCCCCGCTAAACACCTCGTCAAAAAAGAGTGCAAAACCACTCCCGAGAAAATCCCTTATAACTTCCATAGAGCTCTTAAGGTGAGGTTGATTGGTAAGAACGCTCTCAAGATTTTTTATGGCAATGCCTCTTACGAGTTTCTCCTTTTCTCCTACTACGGGAACGAAAAACTCCCTATAAGGATTTTTAAGAAGTCGCTTGGCTTCTTCCTCGTCAATTTCAAAGACCAAAGACAGAACTCTAAGGCTCGGATAGACACCCCTTTTCTTAACGTATTTGATGAGCTCAAACTGGCTTAAAGGCGGAAGCTCCCAAAACTGTGAAAAAATCTCGTCTATGTGCTCGTCCAGCTTTCCCCCTTGCAAAAAACCTACAAAGTGTTTTGGCTCAATCTCCGAGAACCTGAACACGGAGCTCCTCCTCCAAGAAGGTGTAAGAGGCAACCCGTGGAATATCTTCTATTGTTATAACTTCCTCCCCAATCCCTTCGTATATCACCTTGTCCCTAAGAGATATGGACACCTTTTTACCTATGTAGTCCTCTGGCAGGTAGAGTATCAGTTTGTCTCCTTCTACTACTCCAAGCCAGTTTTCACCTTTTAAGTAGCTCGTAGACTGGGCAGCAAGGGCAAGCTCCGTTCTTTCTTCTATCTGTTTTTTCAAATCCGTTGGGAACTTGACCAGTATACCCGACCTTGCCTCTTCACGCTCAACTTCGTAAAGGATACTTGATATACTTAAGTCTTTGAATCTCTCGTATGTCTTTTTAATAAATTTTTCTCTCCACTTACCTATACCTTTAGTTCTTGCCTCTTTTACATATTTAGCAATTTCTTCAAGACCAGTTTTCAAATAGAACATAGGAACCGAATACTTTTGCAATAACTTCTCGTGAGCGTAAACCCAGAAGGGGAGAGGGACTAAATTAAATTTCTTCCACTTTATCAAGGGCGGATAACGGTCAGTTATAGCGAGCTGTAAATAAGATGTAAGAGGAACTATCACATTTAAGTCTCCGTCTTTTTTTAGCACAAGAATAAACTCCGGAGGAGTCATAAAGAAGAGTCTAACTTGTCCGACTTCCGCAGGCTTTCTTTCTTCCTCTTTGACCTCAATCAGCTCTTTTCCTAAGCTCTTCTCGTAATTCCTGTAAAGAATTTCCTGTAGGTCATTTCCCATTTTCGTCGCTCCTCTCTATTAAATAACCCTCCTTCTCGCAAACTTCTGACAAAAACCTTTCTACGAACTTCCTGAACTCTTCTTCCGAAGGGATATAGGGCATATTTGTAGCTATCTTCTTTTTGAGTCTTTCCCAAGTTTTATACAGGTTAGCCTTAGAAATCCCTTTTATGGGTATCTCCTTTGAGTAGATGCTTTTATACAGGTAGTAGCACATAACCTTTTTCTCTTTTTCCGAAAGCTTACTCACTATTTCGTAAAAAAGGTCCTTAGAGACTATCTGTAAGTCCTTATCCTCTTCTACCGCAATGTTTTCTTCAAAACTAACAACTTTACCCTCTTCGTCCTCGTAATTTAACACTTCCACATTTATAAGGTTTAGTTTCACATCCCCGTTCAAGGCATCAACTATGCAAGAGCGTATCATCTTCCTAAGGTATGAGATACTTACGAACTCCTTACTCTCCAGCTTGCCAGACCTTACCATAGCAAGAGCCTTTAACCTTAGGTCTGATAATATCTCTTCCGCATAGTCGTCTCCTATCCGTTTCCTTAGCACTTCTTCCGTTTTACTCTGGCGAGCAACGAACCTTATTTCTTTGAGTAAAAAATCCCTAATCCTTAAATCCTCTCTACCTTCAGCAAGGGCTTTTAATACTTCTTTCATATCTCAACGACCTTGAGTTTATCTATAACTTCTAAGTCTTCACACCTTCCACACAGAACATAATCCAGTCCATCAAGGTTTTTGAATACATACTTAGCATATCCTCTTTTCCTGTCGTAGAAGATGTAAGACTCACTTTTTATCCAATAACACCGACGCTCCATTTTGTTGCATGCCTCAAGGTTAATTCTATACAATCCCTCTTTTCCCGTAAGGAAACACACCTCAAGAAGGCTTCCCTTTTTTTGACCTACGAAGGGCCTTCCCCTTCTTGGTTCTCTTCCCCTTTCTTCCCTACCTCTTATGCCAAGGTCCGTATTAAGAAGCTCCTCAAGGAAGCGCAAGGAGCTCTTTTCAAAAAATCCCAAGAATTTATAACTCCCTTCTTCTATTATCTGTCTGTATAATTCCTTTAGCCCCTCCATTATACTCTATTATACGATACGAACCTCTTGACCCCTTAACAAGTAAATAGAAGGTGGGAGTTGAGTGTGCATCAAGATGCTTTAATGCTTAGATGCCTTGATGCTTTGATGCCTTGATGACGCATCTATGAGATGCTTAATACACAAAGGCTTGAAATGGCTAAATTTTAGGGTCATTTGCAGGACTGACGACTTTCGGAAATTAACTTCGTTTCCTCGGGGTAGGGTATTGCAAAAATCGTTGATTTGTTGTATATTTATAAATGCACAGGTTTGGGGTTCCTAATCTACCGTGTGGAGTTGAAAGACTGGAGTTGAAATAAGAGAGTAAGGACTGGATTAGGGAAAAATTGAAAAGAAAGCTAAGAAATTTCCTTCTCAAATTCTTTTTTAAGACTTTCGTCAAAGGTCAAAAGGGTAGCATTAAGCCTTTTTGCTTCTTTAAGGAGCACCGTATCCACAAAAGATAAAGTGCATTTGGATTGCTTCATCTCTTCAATTATTCCCTCGTAGGAATAGTCCTTGGATGTTATGTTTATCCTTCCGAAAAACTCTGCTAACTTTTCCAAAACAAAATCACAGTTTAGCTTCCTTTCTTTGCATCTTCTACACGCCACGCTCGTAGCTTCACCTATAACTAAACGGTGGGTGATAAATTCCGCATCGTCTGGAAGTTGTTCGTAAATCCTTTTGGCTTCTGGGTGATAGTGGTCTTTCTCAAATAGAAGAGCAATTACGAAGGAGGTGTCAAGAAGGTATTTAGAAGCCCTCACTCGTACAACCTCGCTTTATCTTCTACCGCATTAAAGCCTTCTCCTTCTTTTATCACTCCTATTAGGTCGTCAAGTGCTTTACCTTTTCTTCCCTTCGTTAATACTTCAAAGCCAAGCTTTCTGAATATCCTTACCGCATCTTGGGTAGTAAAGTCCAGCTTCGTTAAACCTATGCCTTCACTCTTTAAGACTTCGTAAAGGGCTTCCTTGACAGGAAAGTGCTTTCCTTCAACCTCTACGAAATAACTGCTTCCGTATTGTTCAAAGCTCTTGTTCTTTAAGATTTGTATGACTTCCTCTTTTGAAAGTTCAAAGTTTCTACCTCTAAGCTTAAACCCACAACTCATTTCCTTCACCTCCTACACATTATTATAAGTAGTGTATCTTGAAAATACTTGATTAAAATCGTTTTTAGGCAATTTTTCCAGCTTTTCGGGGAGAAAGACACTAACGACGACCTAATCCTCCGCGTGGAGTTGAAAGAACTAAATTATTTAAAGGGGTAAGAGTGATGAAGTTAAAGATTACGGATAGAGATGCTTTGATAGTTGTGGACATGCAAAAAGACTTTATGCCGGGGGGAGCCTTACCAGTTCCCGAGGGAGACAAGATTGTACCAAGGCTAAACGAATACATAAAACTCTTTGAAAAGAAAGGGCTTCCCGTTTTCTTTACGAGAGACTGGCATCCGGAGAATCACATTTCTTTTAAAGGATTCGGCGGAGTTTGGCCTCCCCACTGCGTCCAAGGGACAAAGGGAGCGGAGTTTCACGACGAGCTCTACATACCAGCGGACAACAAGTTTATAATTTCAAAGGGAACCTCTCCAGATTTTGACGCTTACTCAGGATTTCAAGGAACTATCTTAGAAGACCTTCTTAGAGAAAGGGGCATAAGAAGGGTGTTTATTGGGGGAGTTGCAACCGATTACTGCGTCAAAAACACAGCTCTTGGAGCCTTAAATCTCGGATTTGAGGTCGTAGTCTTAGAAGATGCAATAAAGGGAGTAAACGTAAATCCCGGAGATGTGGAAAGGGCTATAGACGAGATGATGAGCAAAGGAGCGGTGTTTATAAACATTGAGGACTTGACAACTTGATAATATCGGACTAAGATTTTTTATAAGAAAACCTGTAAAGGAGGTAGAGCTATGGAAAGAAGACCCTTAGTTTGGAGACCCTTTGAGGAAATGGAGAGGTTAAGAAGAGAGTTTGACAGAATCTTAGAAGAGTTTTTCCCAATTAGGAGAGAGGTTGAAGCTCGTATGTTTATTCCTCCAATAGAGTTATACGAAACTGATAAAGAGCTGGTCCTAAAGGTAGACCTTCCGGGAGTTAAGAAGGAAGACGTTGAGATAACGGTCAAGGAAAACGCGGTAGTGGTTAGGGCAGAAAGAAAAGAGGAAAGGGAAGAAAATACGGAAAACATTCATAGGTCTGAAAGGTTCTACGGAGTAATAGAAAGGGCTATACAGCTTCCCGTAGAAGTCAATCCCGACGAAGCAAGAGCTGAGTACAAGGACGGAGTCCTTGAAATAAGGATACCCAAGGCTCAAGTAGAAAGAGAAAAGAAGATAAAGCTCGCTTAACTATCCGAAATTCTCTCTATTTGCGCCCCAAGTTTTTTTAACTTTTCTTCTAATCTTTCGTAACCCCTATCAAGGTGGTAGATGTTTCTAACTACGGTGGTTCCCTCCGCAACTAGCCCCGCAAGAACTAAAGAGGCGGAAGCCCTCAAATCCGTTGAATAAACCTCAGCTCCGTAAAGTTTCTTAACGCCCCTAATGTAAGCCGTATTTCCCCGCACCTTTATGTCCGCTCCAAGACGGTTTAGTTCTTGAGCGTGCTGAAACCTGTTTTCAAAAATGTTTTCTTTAATTATAGACTCCCCTTCAGCAATGGAAAGGAGAGCCATAAACTGGGCTTGCATGTCCGTGGGAAATCCCGGATAAACCTCGGTTTCTATCACCGAAGGTCTTAACTTTTCCCTTCTAAAGACCTTTAACCTGCCTTCTCCGAGGTCTTGCACCGCTCCGCCAATTTCTTCAAGCTTTCGGATGACAGCTTCCATGTGCTCTTTACGGGCGTTTTCTAACACTATCTCTCCGTCCGTAAGAACAGCTCCCACCATAAAAGTGCCCGCTTCTATACGGTCAGGTATAACTATGTGGGTAAAACCCTCAAGGTTTTCCTTGCCTTTAATCCTGAGGGTTCTTCCCCGTAGTTCCCAACTTACGCCTAATTTTTTTAGAGCGTTTAGCAGGTCTATTACTTCAGGCTCTAAAGCTACATTTTCAAGGACGCTTTCCTCTTCAACGGAAGCAAGGTAAAGTATTGCGTTTTCCGTGCCCGTAACTGTCACGAGGTCAAAGCGAAAGTGAACTCCCCTCTTTCTTTTTAAGGTAAGGTAAATGTAGCCTTCCTTTACCTCTACGCTTGCTCCAGCGCTTTGGAAAAACTTTAGGTGTTGGTCTATAGGGCGCGCTCCTATGGAACATCCACCGGGCATAGACACCACGGCTTTCCCAAATCTTCCAAGAAGGGGACCCATACTCAGCACGGAAGCGCGCATACTTCTTACAATCCTCTCGTCAGTTCTGTATTCCTTTATACCCGAAGGGTCTATAAAGACTTTATTGTCCGCATAAAACACCTTTGCTCCGAGGTCTGAAAGCAGACTTAAGGTGTTTCTAACGTCAAGGAGGTCTGGAACGTCGGAAATTATGCAGTCCTTAGTAGAAAGAATAGTTGCGAATAAGATAGGAAGAGAAGCGTTCTTAGCTCCAGATATTCTTACACTTCCGTAAAGAGGCCTTCCCCCCTTTATTACGAAGTAATCACCGTAAGTAAATAATGTGGTACCTGTCATCCTTCAAGATTTCTATCTTAACTATGTCTCCGTCTTTGGAGAAGTACAAAAAAACTCCGTCCCCTTCGTCCACCTTTGAGACGATTTCTTTATCTGAATACACTACGGTTATTTTTCTTTCGTCTTCTTGTACTATTGGATAAGTTATATTCTCACCACAACACACGTTATCGCTTCCTTTACTCCCTCAAGGGAGTGAATCTTGTTTATTACCAGTCTTCCGAGTTCGTCTTGGTTTGGAACTTCTACAAATACTATGATGTCGTAGGGTCCCGTCACCACGTCCGCAGTCTTAATTCCCTCAAAGGTGGAAAGGGCAAGCATTATGGAGGGTATCTCTCTTGGGTCTGCCTTTATGAGTATGTAAGCCCTTATGGAGTATTCGCTCTCAAGCTCCATAAGGTCGGTTATAGACATTGGAAAGTTCCTTTCTTCCGGATTCATTCTTCTCAACCTCCTCTATTTTAAATATCTTTAAAATTACATCCGCTACTTCGGGATTCCTCTTTATCTGCTCTATAGCTCTGTGAACTACTTTTTTAAGATACTTACTATCTTCTAATCCTTCAACGCTTTTTTTGAGTTCTAAGATTAGGGGCTCAACTTTAAGCGCTTTATACCAATTCATAAACTTCTTTACTTCGTCCCAAAGGATTATTTCTCCTTTCTTTGCCTCTTCCATTCTTCCCCTTAGGTTTTCTTCTACTACTTGCCTTAGGTCGTCTATGTCGTATAAAAATACGCTGTCTATTTGTCCTACGCTTGGCTCTACGTTTCTTGGGACGGAGATGTCTATAATAAACATCGGCTCGTAATTCCTACGCTTTATAGCTTTTTCTACAAGGTCCTTCGTAAGAACGTAATGCTCTGCTCCCGTAGAAACTATCACTACATCCATAAGGTGTAGGTAGTTATCCAAGTCTTCAAATCTAAATGCGCTTCCTTCAAGCTCCTTTGCGAGTTTTAGGGCTTTTTCGTAAGTTCTGTTCGTTATGTGAAGTTTTGTTCCAAGGCGTTTTAAATAGTTTGCCGCAAGCTCACCCATCTCTCCCGCTCCGATAAGAAGAACGGATGCACCCTTTAGGTCTCCAAAAATCTTTTTTGCAAGTTCCACCGCAGCGTAACTAACCGAAACCGCACTCTTACTTATTCCCGTCTCGGTTCTGACCCTTTTTGAAGCCCTGAGGGCTTTTTCGTAAAGTCTGTTTAGAATCTTGCCTACGGTTTCGGACTCTTTTGCTATCCGATAAGCCTCTTTGAACTGGGCTACAATTTGAGGCTCTCCTACCACCATTGAGTCAAGGGAAGAGGCTACCTTAAATACGTGAAAGACCGCTTCCTCTCCCTTCTTTATGTAAAAGTAATTCTTTAAGCCTTTAGGAAGTCTTTTAATTTCTAAGAGCTTATCTATAACTTTCTCGGACACGTCAATTATGTTGTATCCGTAAGCCTCAACTCTATTACAGGTAGAGATGAGCATTATCTCCTCAACGGGAATTTCCTTTTTTAATAGGGGGAGTATTTTCTTCGTTTCTTCCTTAGAGCAAGCGAGTTTTTCCCTTACCTCTACGGGTGCAACCCTAAAATTAACTCCTACGACGAATAATTCTCCCATTCAAAGTAAATTATATTTCGGAGGATAAAGTAATGAGTATGCTCATAAGAGTTATTGCCTTTACGATACTCATTTTTATAGTCTCCTGCGCTCAAAAGGCTAATGTACACGAAGTCTTAGGTAAAACCACCTTAACCGTTAAGCCAATTCTCATAGAAAACAAAAATTTAGATACCGCTATCCAAAGAGTTGCTTTAGGAAAACTGGAAGAGCAGATAAAGAATCCTCCCTTAGACGCAAAGGTAAAGTCCAATGTCTTTAAAAGGGGGATAAGCGTTTTAGTGGGAGAGGGAAGTGCAGAAAGGTTTAACGATTACGACTTTCTTTCGGAAAAGTATAAAAGCGCAGACCTTTTAATAATGATGGAAGTAAAATCTGTCACGCAGAACGAAAGGAATTATGTTTCCCAAGTTGAAGACGAAATTGGGACGAAGTATTTTTGCGTAGAAAGGGATGCTAATGCTACAGTTTTATTCAATGTTTTTAACCCAAAAACTAATCAGGTAGTTTTTGCAAAGAGCTACAAAGGGTTTGACTACAAGCGTTATTGTGACAAAAAAGCCTACAGACCTGACAAGCTCCCCAAAGAGGAGCTTATCATTCTTAAAGCCGTAGAAAGAGCCATAGGGGCCTTCGTTAGAGATTTCTACTCTATCCTTTAAAATATTCCTTATGCCGTTATTGTTTAAAAAAATAAAGGATTTGAGAAATTACCTTAAATCTCTTCGTTGCGAGAAAAAGGAGATTGGTTTTGTCCCCACTATGGGATACCTTCACGAGGGCCACAGGGCACTTATCAGAACCGCAAGAAACCAAAACGACGTAGTAGTCGTTAGTATTTTCGTAAATCCAACCCAGTTTGGAGAGGGAGAGGACTACGATAGATACCCAAGAGACCTAAACAGAGACCTTGCTATATGCGAAGAAGAGGGAGTTGACGTAGTATTTGCCCCAGAGGTTAGCGAGATTTACCCAAAGGGTTACAGGACTAAGGTATGTGTAGGGGAGCTTGGCAAGGTCTTAGAGGGAGCCTTTAGACCCGGCCACTTTGACGGCGTTGCGACTATCGTAGTTAAGTTATTCAACATAGTTCAGCCAGACAGAGCCTACTTTGGTGAGAAGGACTACCAACAGCTAAAGATAATTCAGCAGGTCGTTGAGGACCTAAACATTCCCGTGGAAATAGTTCCCATTCCAACCGTTAGAGAAAGGGACGGACTTGCGTGTAGCTCAAGGAACGTATACCTTTCCCCCGAAGAAAGGGAGAGTGCCCTATCCTTATACAAGTCCTTCCTTCTTGCGGAGAAAATGATTAAGTCAGGAGAAAGAGATGCGGAGAGAATAAAAGAGGCAATAAAAGCCTTCATAGAGAGCCACCCCCACGTAACGGGAATAGACTACGTAGAGATTACGGACGAGAATCTAAATCCAAAGAAGGTCGTTGAAAAAGGGGATAGGATTCTCCTTGCGGTGAGAATAGGAAACACAAGACTCATAGACAACTGGAAGGTTGAGATTTGAGGAAGCGAATCCTATTTATGGGTACACCCCTTTTTGCGGTTCCGAGCCTAAGGGCTCTTTACGAGAGATTTGAGGTTATAGGAGTCGTAGCCCAGCCAGACAAACCCGCAGGCAGAGGCCAAAAGCTCACTCCTCCACCCACGAAGGTCGCAGCTCAAGAGCTTGGCATTCCAGTTTACCAGCCAGAAAGCATAAAGGAGTTTATCCCTACTGTAAAGCAATTAAACCCAGACTGCATAGTAGTCGTAGCCTACGGAAAGATTCTTCCAAAAGAGTTAATATACCTTCCACCTTACGGAAGTTTGAACTTACATGCCTCCCTTCTTCCCAAGTATAGGGGAGCGGCACCAATCCAGAGGGCACTAATGGCAGGAGAAAAGGAAACGGGAAACACCGTCATGCTCATAAACGAAAAAATGGACGAAGGAGACATTCTCTCCCAAGAAAGAGTCCCCATAGAGGAGGAGGACAACTTTCTTTCCCTTTCTGAAAAGCTTGCAAAAAGCGGAGCAAAGCTGCTCGCAGATACCTTAGAAAAGTGGTTTAAGGGAGAGATAAAACCCGTTCCCCAAAGGGAAGAGGAGGCAACTTACGCACCCCCCATCCTAAAGGAAGAATACAGGATATGCTGGAGGGCACCAGCGGAAAGCGTCAAAGACAGGGTAAGGGGGCTTTATCCCAATGCATATACCATTTTTAGAGGAAATAGGATAAAAATCTTAAAGGTAAAGGTCGTGGATATCTGGGGTGAGCCGGGAGAGATTCTCTCAGAAGAGAGGTTTATCGTAGGTTGTGGAGAAAAGGCTGTGGAAGTCCTTGAGCTTATATCCCCAAAAGGTAAGAAAATGACGGGAGAGGAGTTTATGAGGGGATACAGACCTAAGCTCTACGAGTCGCTTGAAAGCTTGTGATGACAATATGGACACACTTTTGCCTTTCTCGGTATCTCCATGTAGCAGACTTTGCACAGTTTTTTTCCAGTAATGAAAGTAAAAGGCGGGATGTGAAAGAGGGCATTTGCCACGTAAACTACGAGGAAGACTACGAAAATAATCCCCCAAGCCTGAAGAGGAACGAAGGGGTCTTTGTTTATCTTAAACCAAAAAGCGGTAGTAAGAAGAGAGGAAACCCAAAAGGAAAAACGCCTGCTTAAAAATACGCTCGCTATGAGGTGCAAAATAGCCATCCAGACGAAAAAGACTACGAGGGGCTCTTCCAGTATCTTTAAAATCTCCTTCAAGGACTCCTCCCAACCCTTTGCGTAGATTTTATTTATTATGGCAGAGTATCCTTCCTATCTGAAGCTTTACGAGAGTGGAGAGCTTGAAAAAAGGGTGGAAAAAGCGATAGAAATGCTTGAAGGGTGTAAGGTATGTCCCCACAACTGCGGTGTCAATAGACTAAAGGAAGAAAAGGGATACTGCAAGGTAGGAAGATACGCGGTAGTTTCTGACTACTTTCCCCACTTTGGCGAGGAGTTTCCCATAAGGGGATACAGGGGAAGCGGGACTATTTTCTTCTCTTACTGCAACATGCGATGCGTTTACTGTCAGAACTACGAGGTGAGCCATCTTGGTATAGGAAGGGTTATGAAGCCAGAGGACCTTGCTGAGGTAATGCTTGAGCTTCAAGACTACGGCTGTCATAACATAAATCTCGTTTCTCCTTCTCACGTAGTTCCCCAAATCTTAGAGGCGCTTTTAATAGCGGTTGAGAGGGGCTTGAGGATTCCGATAGTTTACAACACCTCTTCCTTTGACAGCCTTGAGACCTTGAAACTTCTTGACGGGATAGTGGACATATACCTTGCAGACCTAAAATACCTTAGCGAGGAATACGGAAGGAAGTACTCAAAGGTTAAGAACTATCCAAGTGTTGCAAAAGAAGCTATAAAGGAGATGTATAGGCAGGTAGGAAACCTAAAGGTAGACGAAAGGGGAATAGCGGTTCGGGGACTTCTCGTGAGACACCTGGTTCTTCCCAACGACACATCTACGACTAAAGAGGTTATGGACTTCTTAAGGAGCGTAGACGAAAAGTTAGCACTAAATGTTATGAAGCAGTACTTCCCTTATTACAAAGCTTGGGACTATCCCGAGCTTTCCCGCAGGATAACCGAAGAGGAATACAGGAAAGCCCTTGAGCACGCTCAGGGCTTTAACCTCGTTCTGGACTAATATAAAGAATTATGGAAGTTACTCTTTTGGGAGCTCTTCTTGCGGGAGTTTTGTCTTTCCTTTCTCCTTGCGTTTTACCTATAGTTCCCGCTTATCTTTCCTACATCTCGGGCGTTGGAAGTGCAGACCTTGAAAAGGAGAAAAAGCCTATTAACCTTAAGGTCTTCATTTCTTCTCTGTTCTTCGTGGCAGGTTTTTCGGTAGTCTTCGTAGCCCTTGGTGCGAGTGCAACTTTCATAGGGAACCTGCTTCAAGAGTATCAAAACTGGATTAGGATATTGGGAAGTGGGCTAGTCATTTTCTTTGGGCTTCACTTTGCTGGGGTTTTCTTCTGGAGGCATTTTCCTAAGGCTTTGGTAGGAGTTGGCACTTTAATCCCAATCTTGTATCTTCTTAGGTTGATTAACAAAGAAGAGGCGCTTGGGCTAATCGTTGCCTACGGAATAGTGGTATTTCTATACCTTATAAAGGCTCACGAGTTTTTATACAGGCAGCTAAAGTTAGAGGTAAAGGCGGGGGTTTCCTCTTTTGGGGCTTTCTTGATTGGCGTGTTTTTTGCCTCTGGGTGGTCTCCCTGTATAGGCCCAGTTCTTGGCTCTATACTGATGCTTGCTTCCCAGCAAGAAACCGTAGGTAAAGGTGCTTTACTTTTACTTGCATACTCAATTGGTCTTGGAATTCCCTTCTTACTTGCAGGACTTCTGTTTTCCACATTTCTTAACTTCGTAAGGAGCTTCTCAAGGTTCTTTAAATACGTGGAAATTATTGGCGGGGTGCTTCTTATAACGCTTGGGCTTTTACTTGCCTTGGATAAGCTCAGCCTTCTTGCTAACATAGGTTCTTAATGAGAACGGTAGTTATAGACTACGGAATGGGAAATCTCAGGAGCGTGAGTAAAGCGTTAGAGTATGTGGGATTTGAAAGTGTTGTCGTTTCTGGTGATAAGAATTTGGTAAAGGAGGCGGAGGTTCTCGTTCTTCCGGGAGTGGGAGCCTTTGGGGATGCAATGAAAAACTTAAGGAGCTTAGAGCTAATAGAACCAATACGGAAACACATAGAAAAGGGAAAGCCCTTTTTGGGAATATGCCTTGGACTTCAACTTCTCTTTGAAAAGAGCTACGAACACGGAATTCACGAGGGACTTGGTTTGTTAAAAGGAGAAGTGAAGCTCCTTCCTCCCACCGTTCGCATTCCTCACATAGGGTGGAATCAGGTGTGGTTCAAAAAAAGGGGAGAGATTACCGAAGGTCTTAAGGATGGGGATTACTTTTACTTCGTCCATTCTTACAGGGTGATTCCTAAGGAAGAAGGAGTAGTTCTTAGCACTACGGATTACGGAGAGGAGTTCGTTTCCGCCATTTGGATTGACAACCTCTTGGCGGTGCAGTTTCATCCCGAAAAGAGCCAAAAGAAAGGCTTGAGGCTCCTTGAGAACTTCAGAAAGTTAGCCCAAAGGCTTATACGTTAAAGCGGAAGTAAATCACGTCTCCGTCCCTAATCTCGTAGTCCCTTCCTTCTAATCTTATAAGCCCAAGTTCTTTTGCCCTATTCCAAGAGCCTGCCTTTATTAGGTCCTCGTAGCTTATCACCTCTGCGGCTATAAATCCCCTTTCCATGTCAGAGTGTATCTTTCCAGCAGCCTGTGGAGCTTTCGTTCCCCTCTTTACGGTCCAAGCTCTCGTCTCCTTTGGTCCTGCTGTGAAGAAGGTTATCAGGTCAAGGAGTTTGTAGCCAGTCCTTATAACCTTGTTAAGGCCTGGTTCTTTAAGTCCGTAAGCCTCAAGCATCTCCTTTTGTTCTTCCTCTGGAAGTCCCGCAATCTGGGCTTCAAGCTCCGCATTTATTACTACGACTGGGGCACCTTCCTCTTTAGCCATCTCCTTTATCCTCTGAACGTGGGGGTTATTTTCCCCTTCGGGAAGGTCCTCTTCAGATATGTTTGCTACGTACATAATAGGCTTTACGGTAAGGAGGAATAGGGTTTTTTTTGCGTAATTGAGGGTTTCCTCTGGGAGCTCCTTTGCGCGTTTTCTTATGGGCTCTAAGTTTTCTAAGATGCTCTTTAAAGTTTGGAGGTGCTCAAGTTCTTCCTTTGCCTTCTTATCACCGCTTTTTGCGGTCTTTGAAACCTTCTCTAATCTCCTTTCTACGCTTTCAAGGTCTTTTGCTATAAGCTCTAAGTCTATTATCTCCTTGTCCCTTATTGGGTCTACACTTCCCTCTACGTGTATTATGTTTGGATTCTCAAAAGCCCTTAGAACCATCGCTATTGCGTCTACCTCTCTGATGTGCGCTAAGAATTGATTTCCAAGGCCTTCGCCCTTACTTGCTCCCTTTACGAGTCCCGCAATGTCCACAAACTCTATAAAAGTTGGGGTGATTTTTTCGGACCTTTCAAGCTCCGCTATTTTGTATAGTCTTTCGTCTGGGACTTCTACTACTCCTACGTTTGGCTCTATGGTGCAAAAGGGATAGTTTGCCGCTTGGGCTTTCATAGTCTTCGTAAGAGCGTTAAAAAGCGTTGATTTTCCGACATTGGGAAGACCGACTATACCTATACTCAAGCCCATAAGGATATTAATATAATGGGAGAATGAAAAAAGTCCTCGTCCTTTTCAGTGGTGGTGTTGAGAGCTCCGCTCTTTTGGTTTATTACGCAAAGAGAGATTACTTAGTCTTTCCCCTTTACGTGAGATTTGGCTATCCTTGGGAAGAGTTTGAGCTCAAAAGTGCCCTAAGGGTTCTAAGCTTCGTAAAAAACAGGTATCCAAATGTAAAAAGTCTAAAAATTAGAAAAATTAAGGCGGTTTTAAGGAAGTTTAGAAAGCCAAAGAGAGAGAAAGAGCTTGAGATTCCGATGAGAAATCTACTCCTTTGCACCCTTGGAGCTCAGTTGGGTTATAGTCTTGGAATTTACAGACTTGCTCACGGAAGCCTTGGGCTCTATCCCTTTGCTGACAGTAAAAGGGATTACTTTGACGAGCTTGAAGAGGTTATAAGTAAGGGGCTTGGGGTTAAGTTTGCAATAGAGACCCCCTTTTACGGAATGCACAAAAGCGAGGTTTTAAAGCTTTACGGGAAAGAGATTCCCTTGGAACTCACCCTTTCTTGTATTAGTCCCACTCACGGAAAGCCCTGCGGTGAATGTGTAAAGTGTAAAGAAAGGAAAGAGGCGCTTAGCTTCCTTTAGCTTTTATGTAGTCCTGTATCTTTTGTTCCATAAGGTCTTTGTAGTAGAGCTTTTCCTTTTTGAGTTTTTCTATTTCAAGCTCAAGGTCGTGGGTCATGGGGTAGTGTTTCTCAAGCTTTTTTATTTTCTTGTCAAGCTCCTCGTGCTTTTGTTTTATCTCTCTAAATTCTGGGTCCTTTTGCAGGAGCTCTTGAACGATTTGCTCTCTATCCATGAAACACCTCCCTTTTTTAAAGTTATTCCCTCAAAGAGTAAAAAGCTCGCTCTTTAAATCCCTTCCCGCAAGGTCGTAGTCCGTGGTTTGATAAATCTTAACCTTTACGAACTCTCCCGGCTTTAGCTCCCTATCCGTTTCTACATAAACCACGCCGTCCACTTCGGGAGCTTGGAAGTAAGCCCTTCCCTTTGGAACGAAGGAAAACTCCTCGTCGTATCCGTCTATAAGAATCTCAAGCTCTTCGTTTAGAAAGCTCTTTAGCTTCTTCTTCGTAATCTTTCTTTGGGTTTCTAAGATTGCTTCCTTTCTTTCTTCCTTAACCTCTTGGGGGACTAAGTCTCCGAATCTGTAAGCGTAAGTTCCCTCCTCGTGGGAGTAGGTAAAGACCCCAAGCCACAGGAAGTGCCCCTCTTCTACGAAAGAAAGGAGCTTTTTAAAGTCCTCTTCCCTTTCCGTTGGAAAGCCTACTATTACCGAAGTCCTAAGGACGGCCTTTGGAACCTTAGCCCTAATCTTTTCTATTAAGTTTCTTAAAAACCTCTCGTCGTGTCCCCTCCTCATGTCCTTAAGGACTCTGTCTGAAACGTGTTGAATAGGCAAGTCAAAGTAAGGAACGACCTTCTCAGAGTTTGCCACAAACTCTATAAGCTCGTCGCTCACTTCCGTGGGGTAAAGGTACAGGAGCCTTAGCCACTTTATCCCTTCTACTTTCTCAAGTTTTTCAAGGAGTTCTACGAGTTTGTTTTCTTTGTATAGGTCCTTTCCGTAATAGGTAGTGTCTTGGGAGACTATGCAGAGCTCCTTTACTCCTTGGTCTGCAAGTATTTTGGCTTCTTCTACGATTTCTTCCATTTTTCTTGAGCGGTGCTTTCCCCTAATCTGGGGAATGGCACAAAAGGAGCAAAGCCTATTACAACCCTCTGCTATCTTTAGGTAAGCGTAAGACTTGGGAGTGCTTAAAACCCTAAAGCTTCTTTGTTTTTCTTTTAATCCCAAGTACTTAAGTATTTCGTCCCAGCTTTCGGTTCCAAAAAAAGCCTTAACTTCTGGAAATTCCCTTTTAATCTCCTCTCTATACCTTTCAACGAGGCATCCCATAACTATCACTTCCTTTCCACTTTCCACAAACTCCAATATGGTCTCTATGCTCTCCAGCTTTGCAGGCTCAATAAAACCGCAGGTGTTTATGATTATCAGGTCTGCCTCTTCCGGATTTGGGGTTATGGTAACTCCTGCGCTTTTTAGCTTTCCAAGAAGTATCTCGCTATCAACGAGGTTTTTGGCACAACCAAGGCTAACAACTCCTACTTTCATAAAAGAACATTTTAAGCCCTTAAAATAAACTAAGGTATGAGGCTCGCTTCCATAGACATAGGCTCTTATTCCGTTAGGCTTTCGGTAGGAGAGATTAAGGAGGGAAACCTAAGGATAATCCTTGATAAGGGAAGGATAACAGCCCTTGGAAAGAAGGTAAAGGAAACCGGGCTCCTTCAAGAGGACAGAATCTTAGAAACCCTACAGGTATTAAAGGAGTATAAGGAAGACATAGAAAGGCTCGGGGTAGAACGGGTAGTGGTGGTGGGAACAGAAGCTATAAGGAGGGCTAAAAACGGGGAAGAATTCGTAAAGAGAGTAAAAGAAAAGATTGGCTTTGAGCTAAGGGTGATTCCCCCAGAAGAGGAAGGTAGGCTTGCATACCTTGGGGCAATTTTTTCTCTGAAGGTAAAAGGTAAGAACTGCGTCGTTGACCAAGGGGGAGGCTCAACGGAATACGTATTCGGAGAAGACTTAGAGGTAAAGGACCTACTTTCCTTTCCCTTTGGAATCGTGAACTTAACGGAAACCTTTCTCAAACACGACCCACCAAAAGAGGAAGAAATAAAAGAGCTTTCCGAGTTTCTTGAAAAGGAGATAAAAAAGGTAAAAAGAAGCGTGGATAACCTGATAGGTATCGGCGGGACCATAACCACCCTTGCAGCCCTTGAATACGGCGTTTATCCTTACGAGCCCCAGAAGGTGCACGGAAAACCGCTTACCTACGAACAGATAAAGAAGTGGTTTGAAGAGCTTCGCAAAATTCCCGCAAAAGAGCGCTCCAAGAGATACAAACAGGTTGAAGATAAAAGGGCTGAGGTTATCCTTGCGGGAATCCTGATTTTCTTAAAGACTTTGGAAGTCTTTGAAAGGGAAGAGCTTACGGTGAGTGATTGGGGACTAAGAGAAGGAATTCTCGTTGAGGAGTTTTTAAAGACCACAAAAAAGTGATTAAAGATGGGGAAGAAAACTCAGAAGGTGTAAGCAACATTTAGGTAGAAGGTCCTTCCCGGTTCGGGGACTCTTACGCCACTTCTGAAGGGGTCCCTTTGATAAGAGAGGTGTTCAAAATACTTCTTGTCAAACACATTATCCACACCAGCGGTTAAGGTAAGCCCTTTATAGTTTCCACCCACCTTTAGGTTAACTACTCCGTATCCAGAGGTCTTTTGCTCGTTTAAGTCCCTATCTACCCTGTCTTGGGTTGCCGAAAAGACTCCTTCTATCTCTCCAAAGTAGTATCCTTTGTCGTATCTGAGGGCTAATCTCGTCTTTAATGGGGGTATTTCTGCCACTTTGGAGCTTGTTATGTTTTTCTCGGGCTTCGTGTCCTTTTTGGCATACACGTAAGAAAGTCCGCCAAATAAGAAGAGAGAGTCCGTGAGCGCAAGTCTTCCGTCTAACTCACCACCCCAAAACTGGGCATTCACGTTTTCGTAAGACCTTGCTCGGACATTCGTCACATCTGGAACATTATTTACTCTGTGCTGATTGTGCACCGTTACGTAGTCTTGGACATAGCTGTAAAAGGCAGTAGCCTTTACATATAACCTATCAGTGGAGTGTTTAATACCCAAGTCAAGCTCAGTGTTCTTAGAGGGCTTTAGGTTGGGGTTTCCTACCCAATCAGTGCCCATACGCCTTAGTGCAAAGTATCTCTCCTGAGCGTCCGGGACTCTTACGGAGTGTCCAAGTCCCACGAATAGCTCCGTTCCTTTTGCTATGTCGTAAAAGAGCTGAATGTTTCCAGAGGGGTATGTGTCCGTCTTTGAGGTGCTTCTCGTGCCCTTGTATGCGTAGTAGAGGTTGGTATTAGCCTTAGAGGAGTCTGCCTCTGTCTTGGTAGTGTCTAATCTTGCCCCTACTACAAGTCTTAAGGTTTCAGAGAGTCTCTTTTTATACTCTCCGTAAATTCCAAAGTTAGTCGTATCCACGTCGGGTATGGAGTTTTGTTCTATTCCTATTGCCCTTATAAAGGTGCGTGCATCCCAGTTTCTCTTGTATGCCTCAAAGCCCAAAGTGAGGTCTCCAAAGTCTCCCTCAATCCTTCCACCGTAGGCTTTATTTTCGGCATATGTTCTCATAGAGAATGGGTGCGTGCCAGCAGCTACCCTGTATCTGTTATCCATCAAGTGTTCCACTTTAGAGTAGTAAAGCTGGAAGTTAAGGCTTTTTAGAAAGTCTGAAATGTTGTTTATCTTGTAGCTCACGCTAAACCTGTCCGTTTTGTCGTCAATACCGTCCATTAAAAGCGCAGGATAAAGCACGTGTTTTGCGATTTGCTTTGTGTAAGACAGCTCTATCTCGTGATTCTCTACGGGCTTTAGACCAAACTTAGCCCAGTAAGTGTTTATCTCAAAGGCTTTGGAGTTTCTAAACTGTGGCTTGTATCTGTTTTGGTCGGTGGAAGGATACACCTCCGTTATCCTCTTTCCGTCTCCGTCTTTGTAGGGCTTGGAATACTTGTAAGAGTATCCCGCAAGTCCGTAAAACTTTTCGTCAGCGTAGGATATTACGGGGGATAGGTTTATAAAGTTAAAGGAGCCTGCACTTGCGTTGAGTTTAAAGCGAAATCCCTTTTCGGGTCTTTTGGTTATCACGTTCACGAGCCCAGCCATAGAGCCTTGATTTCTTATGTCAAAGGGACCCTTTATAACTTCTATTCTTTCTACTTCCGAAAAGTCCACGTGAAAGGCTGGAGGGTCCATTCTGTTGGGACACGCTGCATAAACCCTTACTCCGTCAATGAGAACGTTTATATTATCTCTCTGAAAACCTCTTAGCACTACGTCGTTAGCTATTGCGCCCTTTCTTACCTTCCAAAAGCCCTCAAGCTTGGTAAGAGCCTCTCCCACGTCCTTTGCGGAGCTCTCCCTTACCTCTCTCACCTCAAGGCTGTCTTTGAAGGTCTCTCTTTTTGCCTTTACCTCAATCTCTTTGAGTAATAGCTCTTGGGCTACAGCTGGAGAGAAAAGCGCAAGCAAAAGAGCTACCTTTCTCATAACCTTTCCTCCTTGAACTTAAAGTTCATCTTAACACTATTATAACAAAATTTTAACGCTAAATTAAGATATTGTGAGCTTTTTTAGGTTTTCGGTGGCAGCCTTAGTGTCGGGACTCTTTCACGCAGTAGTTCTCTACTCTCTTACAAAACTGCCCCAAATTTCCCAAAAGGAAGAGGAGTACATCCGAATAGACCTAAGCAGGATTGCTTTTTTGAAGGATGAGAAAACCCAAGCTCCCCCAAAGGAAGCAAGCAAAAAGTCAGAGAGTAAAAAAAGCCAGCCAAAGGAAATTAGGGAAAAAAAGCCTGCGGAGAAGCAAGTAGTATCTACTGCCCTATTGGAAGACAAAGCTAAAAAACTACCTTCTGAAGAAAGTAAGAAAGTTGTAGAAAATGACACGCAAGAGGCTCAAAAAGCTACAAAATTAGCCGAAGTAAAAGCCGAAAGAGAGTTCACTGGGAAAGCTCAGAGGATTGGTGAGAACGCCCCTGAAGGTAGCTTTAAAGCCGTAAAAAAAGAAAGCGGAGGGGAATCTTTAGCTTACTCTAAGCCAGAACCTCGGGAAGACTACGAAGAGACTTATAAGAAACTGAATTTATCAGAAATTAGAAAGCTTATTCAGGAGTCTCTCGTTTATCCTCCTATTGCAAGGAAAATGGGATGGGAGGGAAAGGTCTCCGTTGAGGTCGTGCTAACTCCCGAAGGTTGTGAAGGAGTGAGCCTAAAAGAGAAAACGGGATACGAAGTCCTTGACAAAAACGCCCTTGAAACCGTAAAGAAGCTCTGCAATAGGTTTCCAAAGCCTCAAAAAAAGGTCGTCCTTCTCATTCCAATAGTCTATAAGCTCAATTAGAGCTTTAGTTCTATTACTCTCCAGTTTCTCACAGCGCTTGCCCTTTTTAGCTTCTCTGGAGCTTTACCAAAAAAGTAAACGGTTGAACCGCTTCCGCTAACAAAGGGCTTAAAACCAAGGTATTCAATAAACCTGCAAACTTCTTTTATCTCTGGATAGAGCTCCTTTGCTTTTTCCCCAAGGACGTTCTCTATAGCCGTAATGTCTCCTTCTAAGATTCTCTTTATTCTTTCTTCCGCATAGCTTTCCAAGGAGTAATCCCTTTCCGTAAGGCTTTGGTATACCCTTTTGGTTTCAGAGGAAACGGAGGGAATCACGAGGGTTAAGTCTCCAGAAATCCTGCACTCCACGGGCTCAAGTATTTCCCCTTTCCCCTTTCCTATAGCGGTTCCACCCATTAAGAAAAAGGGAGCGTCAGCGGATATGCTACCCACGAGCTCTTTGAGTTCTTCTTCACTTAAGGGACTTCCAAGAAGTTCGTTAATCTTCTTTAAAACTACGGCAAGGTTTGAACTTCCCCCACCAAGGCCACTTCCTACGGGAATGTTTTTGTATATGTAAATTGTGAAGTTAATCTCCCTATCAAGTATTTTTTGGAGCTCTACGAGCGCCCTATAGACATAGTTTTCCTTTTCGGGTATTCCGATGTTAGTTTCAACTCTAAGGGGTCCTTCTTTGATAACTATCTCGTCGTATAGGGGTATTTCTCTGTATAGGGTTATTATCTCGTGGTATCCATCTGGTCTTTTTCCCACAACCCAAAGCCCTAAGTTTATCTTTGCGGGTGAGAGGAGTTTTAAGAGGGGCATAGAGTTTAATTTTATAGTAGGAGAATATTATTAAATACAGGAGGAATAAGTATGGCCGAAATTAGCGCCCCGGCGTTATTGGTAGCGATTCTCGTAATCCTTTTCTTAGCTTCGGCGATTAAGGTAATTCCCGAATACGAGCGTGCTGTCGTTTTTAGACTGGGAAGGGTAATAGGGGCAAAAGGACCAGGGCTTATCATAGTAATTCCCATAATTGACCGAATAGTGAGGATTTCTCTAAGGACCGTGACCTTGGACGTTCCCACGCAGGACGTAATTACAAGGGACAACGTTACCGTTCAGGTGGATGCGGTGGTTTACTTTAGGGTGATTGACCCAGTAAAGGCAATCGTTGAGGTTGAAGACTACTTTTACGCAACCTCACAGATAGCTCAAACTACCTTAAGGAGCATATGCGGTGAAGCGGAACTTGACGAGCTTCTCTCCCAAAGGGAAAAGATAAACATGAAGCTCCAAGAGATAATAGACAGACAGACAGACCCTTGGGGAGTAAAGGTGATAGCGGTTGAGCTAAAGAAGATAGACCTTCCTGAAGAGCTCAGAAAAGCCATTGCAAGGCAAGCGGAAGCAGAAAGAGAGAGAAGGGCAAAAATCATCAGTGCGGAAGCGGAATACCAAGCCGCACAAAAGCTCTTAGAAGCGGCAAGAATCCTTGCCCAAGAGCCCATCGCTATTCAGCTCAGATACTTAGAAACCCTTCACACCATAGGTCTCCAAAACGCAAAGACCGTTATATTCCCCTTCCCTATGGAGTTCTTGGAAATTATGAAGGGACAAAAATCCTAATTGCAAAAAGTTGTTAATAAAACGATATTAAAATCGTATGGAGAAGGCAGTTTATCAATGCGAGAAGTGTAGAGACACGGGATTCGTAAAGACCGAAGGGGGAAAGGTAAAACTCTGCGAATGCAGGTTTAAGGAAAAGGACGTAAATAGGCTCCTAAGGATTCCCAAAAGGTTTTGGAACGCAAGCTTTTACAATTACATACCTGAAACCCCTTCCCAACACATGGCCCTTTTGAAGTCTAAGCAGTTCGTTTATACCTTCAATCCCGAGGAAGGTAAGGGTTTGACTTTCGTAGGCAATCCAGGAGTTGGAAAGACTCATCTTGCGGTGGCAATCTTAAAGGAGATTTACAACTACAAAAGGATTAGAGGAGTTTTCTTTGATACGAAGGACCTAATCTACACGATAAAGTTCCTTATGGACGAGAAAAAGGACTTTAAGCTCATAAACTACATTATCAACCTTCCCCTCGTGGTTCTTGACGACCTTGGCTCTGAGAGGCTAAGCGATTGGCAAAGGGAACTCCTTTCCTACATAATTACCCAAAGATACAACAACATGAAGAGCACCATAATAACTACGAATTACAAGCTTGAGGAAAAGCTAAACGGAAGTTTAAGTCAAGACCTTAGCTCAAGATTGGGCGATAACATTATTTCTAAGATATTTGAGATGACGGAAGTGATAACGATTCTTGGAGCAGACAGAAGAAAAAACTCCCCAAAGGTGTAATTATCCCCACCTTAGCTTTGAGCGAAGTATTTGAAAGAAGCTGAGTTTTGGATGCTCGTAAACTAAGCACTTATACTTAGACTTCCTAACTATAACTTCGTCGTTGTTTTTTAAGACCTTTCCCACTTGTCCGTCAAGGGTAAGGTAAGCTTCTTCACTTTTGGTAAGTATTTTAAACTTAACCGTAAAGTCCGCAGGCAAAACGAGGGGCCTGTTGGAAAGCGTGTGGGGACATATGGGAACGAATACGAAGCTCTCAGAGTAAGGATAAACGATGGGACCTCCAGCGGAAAGGGCGTATGCGGTAGAGCCGGTAGGAGTAGATAGAATAACGCCGTCTCCAAAAACTTCCACTATCTCCTCGCCGTTGGCAAAAACCTTAAGGTTGATAATCCTTGATATGTTCGTTTTAGATACGACCGCATCGTTTAGGTAGTTTCCTAAGTAAGTGAGTTTGTTTTTCCTCTTCAGATAAACGTCTATCATCATCCTTTCCTTTAGCTTACCTTCTCCGCTTAAAACTACGGGAAGAACCTCTTTAATTTCCTCCCTTCTTATTTCTGTAAGAAATCCAAACCTTCCTACGTTTATACCAACGAGAGGAACGCCAAAGCGCGAAGCAAGTCTTGCCGCACTCAAAAAGGTCCCATCTCCCCCCAGCACTATTACGAGGTCGTAATTCCTGAGATTCAGCTTCCGGGTAAAGTTTTTCCTGTTTATTACTTTCTTACTCTCTATGCCAAAAGCTTTTAAGACCTCCTCCGTATCTTTTACTAACTCTTTGACATTCGGTGAATCCTTGAGAAAGAGCAGAGCCCTTTCTATAGGAGCTCGTCTATCAGCTCGCATATTACGTGTCCAAGGGTTATGTGACATTCTTGGATTCTGGGAGTCTCGTAAGAGGGAACGATAAAGCTATAGTGGGCAAACTCAACAATCTTTCCGCCGTTTTTCCCGGTAAAGGCTATCGTAGTTGCACCAAGCTCGTGAGCTTTCTTAATTCCCCTTATTACGTTTTCGGAGTTTCCCGAGGTAGTTATTCCTATCGCTATGTCTCCCGGCATACAGAGGGCTTCAATTTGTCTTTCAAATATGTGCTCAAATCCGTAGTCGTTTCCTACCGCAGTCAAAATAGAGGTATCGGTCGTTAGAGCTATTGCGGGCAGTGCTCTTCTTTCTTTTTTAAACCTTCCAACGATTTCTGCGGCTATGTGCTGGGCATCCGCTGCGCTTCCTCCGTTTCCAAAAAGTAATACCTTGTTTCCGTCCTTAAGAGCGGTTGCTATAATCTGGGCGACTTCTACTATTTTCTCCGCATAAAGCTCTAAGAAAGCAAGCTTTACTTCCGCACTTTCTCTAAAGGCCCTTTTAACTTTTTCCAACATTTTTATTTATTTTAGAAAAGCCTTAATAGAAAATTTAAAATTCAGAGTCTATATTAAAAATTACTATGAAGCTCTTTCAGGAGCTTGAAGAAACGAAAGAAGAAGTTATAAAGATGGCTAAGCTCGTCCAAAGGGCTATAGAAAAGGCTACAAAAGCCCTAAACGAGCAAAGCGTAGAGCTCGCAGAAGAAGTTATAAAAGGAGACGACGAAATAGACAAGTTAGAAGTAGAAATAGAAAAGCGCTGTATAAGAATGATAGCGCTATACCAACCAGAAGCCAGCGACCTTCGTATGATTATGGGAATATATAAAATCGTTTCTGACCTTGAGAGAATGGGAGACGAGGCGGAAAACATAGCAGAAAGAGCCATTCTATTGGCGGAAGAACCACCTTTAAAGCCTTACGTAAATCTCAACTTTATGGCGGAACTCGTTAAAGAGATGGTAAACGACAGCGTTATATCCTTTATCCAAAAGGATACAATGCTTGCAAAAAAAGTAATTCTAAAGGACGACACTATAGACGAGCTTTACCACCAGCTTGAGCGCGAACTAATTACTTATGTCCTTGAAGACCCAAGAAACATAAAGAGGTCTATGAATCTGTCTTTCGTAGCAAGACACTACGAGAGAATAGCAGACCACGCAGAGAACATAGCCGAGGCTGCAATATACTACGCGGAGGGAGAAATAGTAAAGCACACGCACATAAAAGAAAAAGAAAAGGGTGAAGAGTAAGCTTTTTCTTCTTTTAGTTTTCCTATTTCTTATCGGAATTAACGTAGCTTTTCTTTTAAACCTTAAAGACCTTCCGGATGCAAACTATCCGTTTATCCTGATAGTTATCAACATAGACATACTCTTCCTAATAGTCGTTTCCGCAATAATTTTCAGAAAACTAATAAAAGTTTATTTAGGAACTTCTGAAAGCGTTTTGAGAAAAAAGATAGCCAATGTTCTCATTCTATACCTCTTCTTTCCTATTCTTTTGCTAAACGTCCTGTCCGTTCTTTTAATCCTAAAAACGACCAAAGATTACATGAGTGGAAGGTTAAGAGAGTTATCTAAGAACGCAGAACACATTTACAAAGAGCTAAAGGACTACGAACTAAGAAACCTTTACGACAAAATAGCCTTAATTTCACAAATGCCCGACGATAAAGTCGTATCTCTACCCTTCGTAAAGTACATCCTTTACGAACCCTGTAATTTTGATGTAATAGTAAGAGAAAACGAATACAAAGTTTGTTTTGGAAACAAAGTAGTAGTTTTAGACAAGAAAGAGCAACTTTCTAAGTCCGTTGAAGAGTTTGGAAGGTTGGCTTTAGACCTCCGTTCTTTCGTAAAGGCTAGGGACATTATAACTGGACTTTACATTTTCTTTATAGTAGCCCTAAGCCTTCTGACGCTACTTGCGACCGTGTGGTTGTCAATGCACCTTGCCCGTTTTATAAGTGAGCCAATAGAAAGGCTCACCGAAAAAGCGGTTCAAATCTCAAAGGGAATCCTTGACATAACGATTGAAGAGGAAAAAAGAGGGGACGAAATAGAAAAGCTCTATAAGGCTTTTTCCCAAATGAAGGAAAACCTAAAAGAGCTATACGAAAACCTAAAGCGGGAAAAGGAAAACCTAAAAAAGCTCCTTGACGCCCTTCCCGTAGCAATTCTCTTTATAGGAAAAGACGGAGGTAATTTTAGAAACAAGACCTTTATCCGCATGTTCGGAGATGTAAGTGAGATAGAAAGCTTTCTAAAGGAAGTAAACCAAAACAGGAACATAAGGATGGAAAAGCTTGATACGGAAGAGGGGACTATATACATTTTCGAGGACATTACTCCCATTGTTCTTGCGGAAAGGTTCAAGGTTTGGGAAGAGGCAGTAAAGCGCATAGCCCACGAGATAAAAAATCCCCTCACGCCCATAAAGCTAAACCTTGAGCGTATTTTAAGAAGTCTCCAAAAGGATAGTTTTGAAAGAGAAAAACTCCAAGAGCTTATAAAGATAATCCTTAAAGAGGTTGATAGGATTAACCTTCTCGTTGTTCAGTTTAGGAACATATCCTTTGACAGAAGGCTTGAACCCAAACAGATAAACCTCTCCCAGCTCCTTGAAGAGGTGAAAAAGGTTTACCTAAATGCGGGAATAAACATCGAGATAAAAGGCGAAAAAACCGTAATAGGAGACGAGGGAATTCTAAAGGAGGTTTTCTTTAACCTTATAAACAACTCCATAGAAAACGGAGCAAAAAGTATAAAAATTGAAATAAACCAAGAAAAGTTAATCTACGAAGACGACGGAAAAGGGATTACTCCAGAGGAAGCAAAGCACATATTTGAACCCTACTTTAGCAAAAATCCAAAAGGTTTTGGAATAGGTATGAGTATGGTAAAGAAGATAGTAGAAGAACACGGATGGAGCGTAAAAGTCTCTCCTTCCCAAAAGGGTTTTCACTTAGAGATAGACTTTAGGTCTAAAAACTGAAGTGCTTGGAGTATAAGCGTTAGCTGAGTCTCCCAAATCGTGTCAAGCTCCTCAAGGACAGCCTCTTCTTGCTCCTCTTTACTTAAGCGCTTAAAAGCTTCAGACTTTACCCCCCTTTCGTGCATCAAAAGGGGCACAAAGAGCTTCCCAAGAGCCCAAAATACAAAGGCAAGCTCCACATCCGAAAGCAAAGGAAATCTATTGAAAGTCTTATAAGTCTTTACCCCCGCCCAATTGGTCCAATACCTTATCTCCTCGTCCTCAACCCTGTGTTCCATTCCCCCTACATACATAGAACGGAGAGCCTTTAGGAGTCTGTCCTCTGGCTCTTCTCCAAGGAGACTTCTTACCTCCTCCCTTATCCTCTCTAAGTCCCCCCTTTCTATCTTCTCGTAGTCCTTTAAAAATCTCTCCTTCCAGCTAATAAATCTGTGAAGCTCTTTAAAGGGCATAAACATCGTCCTTATTTTAATATTAGCTTCTGAGCTTTCTAAAGAAGTCCGAAAGTAACCGAGATGCCTCCTCTACCGGAACGTATTCCCACTTTACCCTATGGTTTAGCAAAGGCTCGTCAAGCACGTTAAAAACGCTCATAACTCCCCCGTGTTTTTCGTCCAAAGCAAGAAAGTAAATCTTCTTTATTTTTGAAAGGACGAAAGCATAACTACACATTATGCAGGGCTCTAAGGTTATAACCGCCTCACAGTCCCTCAGGTACTTTTCCCCAAGCTTTTGGGTAGCTTTTCTTATAGCTAAAATCTCTGCGTGAGCCGTTGGATCGCCAAGGGTTTGAACGAGGTTGTGGGCTTTTGCCACAATCTCCTCTCCTTTAAAAATTACGCATCCTACGGGAACCTCACCCTTCTCGTAAGCCTTCTTAGCTTCCTTTAGAGCTTCCTCAATAAACCTTTGCATTTAGGTAGTTTTCTACAGCTCTTAGGGCTACCGAGTAGGGGACTTGACATCCGTTCCATATCCTAAAACTCTCTATCCCTTGCCAAAGGAGCATGGGAAGTCCGTCCAAATACTTTGCCCCTACTTCCTTAGCCCTCTTTATTAACTTCGTCTCTCTGTATATTACGTCAACAACTGTGTGCTCTTGCGTTATCAGGGAGTAGTCAAATATCTCAGGGTCTTCCTCTTTTAGCCCAACGCTCGTGGTGTTAACAACTACGCTTACTTTTTCTACTACCTCTTCTGGTCTACTTACCACCGTAAGGCGGTCGTTAAATCTTTTAACCAATTCCAAAGCCCTTTCTTTAGTCCTATTCCAGAGAAAGAGCTCTGCTCTCTCATAAAGCAAAGCGTAAATTACCGCCCTTGCGGTTCCCCCCGCTCCCAAAAGGAGAACCCTTTTGCCCTCTATTGAGGGAAGGAGCATCTTAAGGGCTCTTAAAAAGCCTATCCAGTCGGTGTTATAACCTATAGCCCTTCCCTCTTCAAACTTTACCGTATTAACCGCTCCTATTTCTTGAGCCACGGGGTCTATCTCGTCAAGGTATTCCATTATAGCTTCCTTGTGGGGAATGGTAACGTTAATACCCTTCACTCCTATAGCTTTAAAGCCCAGAACTGCCTCTTTTAGGTCTTCGGGCTTGACCTCAAAGGCTAAGTAAACCCCGTTTATTCCCGCATACTTTAATAATGCGTTTTGGAATACCGGTGAAAGGGAGTGCCTTATAGGATAACCTATTACGCCGTAAAGCTCCGTTTGTGAGGTTATCATCAAGCAAACTGGGAGATGTTGTACTTTTGCTGGGTTATCTCAACCCTTTTGACCCACTTGAGGTTTCCTTTTATTACCGTATCAACGAGGTTTTTGAGGGATATGTCAACTACGGGACACGAAGAGCATCCCCCTTCAAAGGAAAGATAAACCACGTCGTCTTTAACCTCAAGGAGCCTAAGCTCCCCGTGGTGTTCTTTAAGAGCTGGTCTCATCTTCTCTAAGAGCTGTTCTACCTCTTGAACCTTATCAACTTCCGCCATCTTTTATCCTCCAGCCATTTTTTTATTGTATTCCTGCTGAATTTCGTTCCAAAGCTTTTCCCTACTGTCTTCTGGTAGGTTCAAAAGGTTCATAAAGCCCTTTAGAGTTAGCCTGTGTTCAAGGAGTTTGTCCGTGCCGTCTTCAACGAGTTTGTCGTATCCGTATTTAGAAAGGATTTCCTTAGCCTTTGGAAGGAGCCCAAAGAGGTCCTTAAGAAGAATGTCCTCCGTTAGCTTTACCGAAGACCTCATTTCATCTCCCTAACTTTCTTAACAAAAAAGTGATACTCTCCGTCCTCTTCAAACATACCCAAGAATTCCTGTCCCGTAGACTTACACCAAGCGGGAACGTCCTCTATAGAGCCCGGGTCGTCCGCAATAAGCTCAATAATCTGTCCAATTTCCATTTGTTTCATCTTAGCGGTTAGCTCCACGAGTGGCACTGGACAAAAAGTTCCCGTAACGTCGTGAACAATGTCCGCCTTTATGTTCTTAACGTCCATGGCTTGCCTCCTTTCTTGCGTATATTTTGAATTGGTCTATGAGCTGGTCCTCTATTGGCGTTCCTAAGAGCTCTATCTCCTTTCCTTTTAGGTTTATTACGACCCTTGCGGGCTCTTTTTTAGAATACCTTGCGATTAAGTCCGCAATCAGCTTGAGCTCCTCTTCTGGAGGCTCTCCCTTTATAAGGGCAAAGGTACCTTTGCCGTCCTTTCTGTAGGCGTATCCAAACTTATTCCTAAATCCCTTTAAAAAGTTAACCTCTCCTTCGTTTCTCGCAATTATGAGCTTCGTTCCAGAGGGTAGTCTCAGGTGTCTTCCTACCGCAAAGAGAATGAGGTCGTCCCTCGTAATAATTCCTTCAACCGCGTAAGCTTCCTTAAAGCGGGCTGCGTAAGTCTCGTCGGTAAGGTAGCAACAACCTCCCGCAGGCTGTTCGTAGTCAAGCCCGTATTTTTCCGCAAGCTTTATTTGAACCTTTCTACCCCTTCCCTTAATCCCAAGGAGTTTAGACCTGTCTACCCAACCCTCTTTCTCGGGAATGGTTGGGGGAAGGAGCTTTGCGGAAAGAGGCCTTAAGATTAATCCCTCAAGACCAGCTTCCTTTTCTATAAGCCTTAATTTTTGCGGAGTTTGGCTCATAGACCTTTGGTAAAGAACTTCTCCCGTTACAATGAAGTCGTATCCCTCTTTTTCCATTATCTCTTTAGCCTTTCTGAGCATCATTATACGGCAATCTATGCATGGGTTTACGTTTCTTCCGTATCCGTACTTCGGATTTATTACTATGTGATAGTACTCGTCGGATATGTCAACGATTTCTAAGGGAACTTGGAGCTGGGCCGCAGCCTTTAGGGCTGGATTGACGTAGGGAGTGCCGTCTTCTTTCGTTTGTCCCGTTCTTCTCTTAAACTCGGTAATGCAAAAACCCGTATAAAAGTGTAGGGCTTTTACCTCTATTCCTTGCTCTTGGACGAGCTTTATAGCGAGGGAGCTGTCAAGCCCCCCCGAAAGTAGTGCAAGAGCCCTTCTTTTATTTCCCTCCATTTTACGCACCGGAAAGGAATTCGAACTCTTGCTTTTCTTCGTGCTCTTCCTCTTCGTAGCAGTCGGGAATCTTAGAAGCCTCTTCTACCCTTCCCTGTTTCATGAGGTAGTCCTTTATAGCCACATGAAGGGTCTCAAGCCCAAGGTTCGTGCAGTGTATCTTTTGGGGTGGAAGGCCTCCGAGTTCTTCAAAGATGTCTTTGTAAGTTAAGTTGAGAGCGTACTGTATGGGCTTTCCTTTTACCATCTCGGTAAGCATTGAAGATACCGCTATAGCAGAACCACAACCAAAGGTCTTGAACCTAATGTCCTCTATAATGTCAGTTTCAGGGTTTACCTTTATAGTAAAGAGCATAGCGTCTCCACAGGCAGGGTTTCCACACTGTCCAATTCCGTTTGCGTCTTCAAGAACTCCTACGTTTCTTGGGTTCAAGAAGTGGTCTAAAACTTTTTCGTTGTATTCAAAGCTCATCGCTTCTACCTCCTTCAATAAACAATGTCTAATATTTTAAGGGTATTTGTTATGACTGAAGTCAAAAAGGTTTCAATTATATTTTAATTTAGGAAAGTGCCCGTAGCTCAGATGGATAGAGCACGGGGCTCCGGACCCCGGGGTCGCGGGTTCAAGTCCCGCCGGGCACACCAAGATTAAAGGCAAGAGATGGAGCTGCTAAAGGAGATAGAAGAAAGGCTACTAAGGGAGCTAAACCCAAAGGTAAGGCTCGTCTTAGAAACGGGCAGGTACATAGTTGAGAGCGGTGGGAAAAGGCTAAGGCCTCTTTTTACGGTCCTTGCCTGCGGAATGTGTGGGGGAGACCCTTACGACGCCCTTCCCTTAGGCGTTGGGCTGGAATACATTCACGTGGCTTCGCTTCTCCACGACGATGTGGTAGACGGAGCGGAAACCAGAAGAGGTAAAAAATCCGCAAATCTCGTATTTGGAAACGGGGTTGCGGTTCTTACGGGCGATTACATGTACGCAAAGTCCCTTCACCTGTTTTCTACTCACGGCAACTTAGAGATGATACGCCTCGTTAGTCAAGCGGTTATGGAAATGGCGGAGGGACAAGTTTTGGAAATCTCCAAAGTGGGGGAGCTCATCTCGGAAGAGGAATACTTCCAAATAATTGACGGAAAGACTGCGGTTCTCTTTGGGGCGTGCTTTGGCGTTGGAGCTATGAAGGGGGGTTGCAAAGACTGGAAAAAACTGTACGAAGCGGGTCTAAGAATTGGTAGAGCCTTCCAGCTCATAGACGACGCCCTTGATTACGAAGGAGACCCCAAAAAGCTCGGAAAGCCCGTAGGAAGCGACCTCAAAGAGGGCAAGTGTACCTATCCCCTTATCTCCGTCTTAGAGGAGCTTGATAAAGAGGAAGTAAAAAGGGTTCTTCTTGGGCTTAGCGAAAGTGAGCCCTTAAGAAAAAAGGTCGTTGAGCTTGGGGGCGTTCAAAAAACTAAGGAAAGGGCAAAAAGGGAAGTAGAAAGGGCTAAAGAGATATTGCAAAAGTTTCCAGAAAGCCCTTACAAGAGAGAAATCCTGAGACTTCTTGACTTCGTAGTTGAAAGAAATATTTAAGGAATATGAAGCTATCAGACTTTGACTACGAGCTTCCCGAGGAGTTAATAGCGAAGTATCCAGTAGTTCCAAGGCACGCTGCAAGGCTTATGGTTCTAAATCGCAAAGACCAAAGCATTCAGCACGACACCTTTATAAACCTTCCCAACTACCTTGAAGAGGAAGACCTATTAGTTTTCAACAATACGAAGGTTTTACCCGCCCGCCTTTACGGAAAAAAGCCAACGGGAGGAAAAGTTGAGATAGTCCTAACGGACTACATAAAGCCAGACGAGTGGAAGGCGCTCGTTGGAGGAAAAAAGATAAAACCGGGCTTAGTAGTAGAGATTGCTCCAGACTTCCACATAGAGATACTTGAACATATAGAGGGGGCAACCTTTAGGGTTAAGCTTCTTGGAGAAAACCCCTTAAAGCTACTTGACAAGTACGGAAAGATTCCCATTCCGCCTTACTTAAAAAGAGAAGAAGAGCCTATAGACAGAGAGTACTACCAGACCATATTTGCAAAAGAAGAGGGCTCGGTTGCCGCACCTACCGCTTCGCTCCACTTTTCGGAAGAGCTGATGGAAAAACTAAGAGAAAAGGGTATAAACTTTGCCTTTGTTACCCTTCATGTTTCTTACGGAACCTTTAAACCCGTAAAAACCGAAAACATAGAGGAGCACCGCGTTGACCCCGAATACGTCAAGATTCCCGAAGAAACCGTAAAAAAAATAAAGGAGACCAAAGAAAGAGGGAAAAAAGTAGTAGCAGTAGGCACCACCGTGGTAAGGGCGCTGGAAACTTCCCCTTACGAGCCCTTTGAAGGTTGGACTGAGCTCTACATATATCCCGGCTACGAGTTTAAGGTAGTAGATGCGATGATTACTAACTTTCACCTTCCTAAATCTTCCCTTCTCATACTAGTCTCTGCCTTTGCGGGAAGGGAGTTCGTTTTAAGAGCTTACAAAGAGGCCGTTGAAAAGAGATACCGCTTTTACAGCTACGGAGACGGTATGCTCATTTTATGAGTTTCGTTATTATTTTTACCCAAGGTGCCTTATAAAATCTTTTTTATGTCTATTGACAAGGAAAAGATTAAGCAAGCTATAAGGCTGTTTTTAGAAGGAATAGGGGAAGACCCAGACAGGGAAGGCTTAAGGGAGACTCCCGAGAGAGTAGCCCGAATGTGGGAAGAGTTTGAGAGAATGAGAAACTTTAACGTAAAGCTGTTTGAAGAGTTTGGAAACTACAACGAGATGGTTCTCGTTAAAGACATAATCTTTTACAGCTTTTGCGAGCATCACCTTCTTCCCTTTTTTGGAAAGGTTCACATAGCCTACATTCCCAACAAAAAAATCTTGGGACTCTCAAAACTGGTTAGAGCAGTTAGAGCCTTTGCTCTCAGACCCCAAGTTCAAGAAAGGCTCACCGAGGAGATAGCGGACTTTTTAGAAAAAGAGTTAGAACCAAAGGGTGTAGGAGTCGTTATAGAGGCGGAGCACCTTTGCATGTCCATGCGAGGGGTAATGTCTCCGGGACACTTAACGGTAACCTCAGCCCTCAGGGGTAAGCTTTTGGAAGATTTAAAAACGAGAGAGGAGTTTCTCAAGCTTATTAAAGGCTCTTAATTTACCACTTTTTTGATTTCTTTGTCCAAAGGGTATATAAAATATATCTATGGTAGAAGTTGAAAAAATAGTGAAAGAAGCTCTTACCTTTGACGATGTTTTGCTCATTCCCCAGTATTCCGAGGTTCTGCCCCACGAGGTGGACGTATCAACCTATCTCACTAAAAAGATAAAGCTAAACATTCCCATAGTCTCAGCAGCGATGGACACAGTTACGGAAGCCCGTTTAGCCATAGCCCTTGCCCGTGAGGGTGGAATAGGGATAATTCACAGAAACCTTCCAATAGAAAGGCAAGCGGAAGAGGTTGAAAAAGTAAAGAAATCTGAAAGCGGAATGATTATAGACCCCGTAGTGGTATCCCCAGACACGAAGGTAGCGGAAGCCTTAAAGATAATGGAGAAGTACAAAATCTCGGGCGTTCCCGTAGTAAATCAAGAGAGAAAACTCGTAGGAATTTTAACCAATAGAGACCTTCGTTTTATAAAGAAAGAGGACTACAACAAGCCCGTATCCGAATTTATGACCTCAAAAAACCTCATAGTTGCAAAAGAGGGCATTACGCTAGACGAAGCGGAAGAAATCTTTAGAAGGTATAAGATAGAAAAGCTCCCCATAGTTGACGAAGAAGGAAGGATAAGGGGGCTCATAACCATAAAAGACATAGTAAAGAGGAAAAAGTATCCAAACGCCTGCAAGGACGAACTTGGAAGACTAAGGGTAGGGGCAGCGGTAGGAACGGGGCCAGATACCTTAGATAGGGTTTCAGCTTTAGTGGAAGCTGGAGTTGACGTTATAGTCGTAGATACCGCTCACGGACACTCTAAGAGAGTCTTGCAAACTATAGAGCTCATAAAGTCCCATTATCCTGACCTTGACGTAATAGCTGGAAACGTGGCAACCGCAGAGGGAGCTAAAGCTCTCATAGAAGCGGGAGCGGATGCGGTAAAGGTAGGAGTAGGACCCGGTTCCATTTGCACCACGAGGATAGTTGCAGGAGTTGGGGTTCCTCAAATTACGGCTATAATGGATGCTGCAAGCGTAGCAAGGGAATACGGAATTCCCGTAATAGCGGACGGCGGAATTAGGTATTCGGGAGACATAGTAAAAGCCATAGCAGCCGGTGCCAATGCGGTTATGCTTGGTAACCTCCTTGCGGGAACGGAAGAGGCCCCCGGAGAGACGATTTACTACCAAGGAAGGGCTTACAAAGCTTACAGGGGAATGGGCTCCCTTGGAGCGATGAGCTCAAGACTTTCCTCAGACAGATACGGACAAGACCAGATGGAGAAATTCGTCCCTGAAGGAATAGAGGGAAGGGTTCCTTACAAAGGAAAGCTTGCGGATGTCGTTTATCAGCTCGTTGGAGGACTTCGCGCAGGTATGGGATACTTAGGAGCGAGAAACATAAAGGAATTGCAAGAAAAGGCTAAGTTCGTTAGAATAACTTGGGCGGGTTATAGGGAGAGTCACGTGCACGACGTTCAGATAACCCGCGAAGCACCTAACTATTGGGTGGATTAACCATGAGAATTAAAGAGACCGAACTTCCGGGTGTTGGTAAAAAGTACGTTATAGAGCTTGAAGAGGGTGGGGAGCTCACCCTTATCATTCACAACACGGGCCGTAGAGAGTTATATCTGATAGAAGAAGAGGACGAGGAGCCTTCTTGCGTCTTTTCTCTTACCGAAGAAGAGGCAAGGGAGCTTGGGTTCCTTCTTGCAGGAACGACCTACCAGACCGTAGGAACGGGAAAAATGGAGATGCTTCTAAAAGAAATAGTAATGGAATGGGTAAAAGTGGGGGAAAACTCTCAATTTGTTGGAAAAACGATAGCAGAGCTGGAAATAAGAAGAAAAACAGGAGTATCCGTAATCGCCATTATTAGAGATGGAGCTGTTATTCCAAGTCCAGACCCTTACAAAGAGAAGATACTGGCTGGAGATACCTTAATAGTCGTTGGAACTCGCGAGCAGCTTTTAAAGTTCTTAGACATGTGCGGAGATTGTCGCACGTAAGTATCAGAGGAAGATAATATGACCCACGAAGACACACTTCATACGGTAAATCCGTATCTCGTCCTTCTTCTTATGTTCTTTACCGCTCTTATTTTCCGTAAGTTTGGCGTTCCCTCCATTATTTCCTTTATGCTCGTAGGCTTCCTCGCGAAGTCTTTTTTAGCTCCCCATGAGATGGAGCAGTTTGAACTCTTCAAAGATGCGGGAATAATTCTCTTATTCTTCTTTATCGGACTTGAGTACTCTTTTGAGCGTTTAAGGAATATGCTTTCCGCTTGGAAAACGGGGAGCGTAGACTTCGTCTTTAACTTTATTCCTCCTTTCCTTCTTGCTTACGCCTTTGGTTTTAACTTTATAGAGGCTCTTATTATAGCCTCCGTGTTTTATCCTTCCAGCACCTCAATAGTAGCTAAACTCCTTATGGACTTCAAAAGAATAGCTTCTCCGGAAGCGGAGATGCTCATAGGAATACTCATATTTGAAGACCTCGTAGCTATACTAATTTTGGCTCTCCTTATTCCCTTAAAAGAAGCTGGTAGTGTAGAGCTAAGCCTTCTGCCCATCAGCGTATTAAAGGTGGTTCTCGCCCTATTAGGATTTTACCTCATACACAAGTTCTTAATTCCCCGTATAAATAGGTGGCTGGACGAGATATCGGAAGAAGACATCTTCGTGTTCTTCATCCTTGGATTGGCTCTTTCTGTAGGAACTTTTTTTAAAGTAGTAGGCATTTCTGAGGCTCTTGGTGCCTTTCTTCTTGGAGTTATAGTTCCAGAAACGAGGATATTTCAAAACATAGAAAGGAAGCTAAACGACCTCAAAGAGCTTGCGATAGGTATCTTTTTCTTCTTCTTTGCATACGAAACGGAGCTTTCGCTTCCAAAGGAGATACTGCTTCTTATACTCCTGATTGTTCTAGCGATTCTTTTGAAAATCCTTTCCACTTACATCGCTGGATACCTTTACGGTCTTAAGAAAAGGGCAAGGCTTAGGGCTTGTCTTTCTTTCGTTCCCCGCGGAGAGTTTTCGGTTATAATGGCTTCCTACGAGCCTTCTCTAAAGGCTATATCAATACCTTTTATAATGATTACCGCCTTCTTAGGAAGCATTCTGTTTGCATTAGCTCCTAAGATAACGGACAAGGTCTACCCGCCCACTAAAAAGAAGAAAAAGAAGTTCGTCAAGCAACCGAAGAAAGCTCGTTTAAAAGACTCTCAAGCCTTCTCCGAGCAGTCTCCAGGTCCTCCTCAGGAGAAACCCTAATTTCTTGTCCTATAACTACCTCTCCCCTCGTAAAGGGTTTGGGAATTATCAATCCGTCCCATGTGTTTAGCTTCCAAAAGTCTTCAAACTTTACCGCTACGGGCACAATAGAAGCTCCCGTTTTCTGAGAAAGGTAAACCACGCCCTCTTTTACTTTGCCCCGAGGACCCTTTGGGCCGTCTACCGTTATTGCTACGTTTTTCCCTTCCTTTATAAGGTCTATCAGCTCTAAAACCGCTCTTCTTCCACCCTTTTGTTCCTTTTTTAACCCCTCTTCGCTTGAGCCCCTTACCGTTTTGAAACCAAGTCTGTGTAAAATTCTTGCCGCAATCTCTCCGTCCCTGTATCTGCTTACGAGAACTACTATGTCCCTGTCCATAGCAAATAGGGCAAGTCCCAAAGCGTGCCCGTGCCAAAGGGCGTAAATCTTCCCCTTGTCTTTGTTAAACTCGTATCGCTTCTTCCACCTAATGGTCCTTCCCAAAATTCTCAGAACCAAGGAGATAAAAGGTATCAGGAGAAGAACGAGATAGTACTTAAGCCTCTTCATTTACGGCCTTTAGAAACTCCTCACACCACCTTGAGATGCTTCCCGCTCCCAAAAACAGGACCACATCCTTTTCGGATACTGTTTTTCTTAGTTCTTCAAAGACTTCTTCCTTGTTTGGTAAAAACTTAGCCTTGCAAGCCTTGGCAAGGTCTTGTGCGCTTACGCGGTAAAGGTTTTTCTCACCTGCGGAGTATATGTCCGTAATTATCAGGTTTTCTAAGGGCTTTAAAACCTCTACGAACTCGTTAAACAGGTGGTAGGTTCTGGAGTATCTGTGGGGCTGAAAGACCACGATTATTCTCCTGTCTGGATACATCTCCCTCAAGGAGTTTATAACCGCCCTTATCTCGGTAGGGTGGTGTCCGTAGTCGTCGTATACCGGTGCTCCTCTGAAGTATCCCTTTAAATCAAGACGCCTTTCGGCGTTTCTAAAGTTTTCCAAAGATTTTTTAATGCTTTCAAAGGGAACCTCAAGCTCTAAGCAAGTTCCTATAGCCGCAAGGGCATTCTGCACGTTGTGCCTTCCGGGAATTCTTAAATGAATCTCTCCTAAGTATTTTCCTTTATAAACTACGCCAAAGGCGTATCTACCTTCTTTTAGATATACATTTTCAGCGTTTAGAACTCCCCTTCCTTCTAAGGAGTAGCTAATAATTCTTTCGTGGGAACGAGAAAGGATTTCCCTTAAAGTAGGGTCGTCCGCATTTACGACCGCAAAGCCGTAAAAGGGAACGGAGTTTATAAACTGCTCAAAGGCCCTTTTTATGTTTTCAAAGCTTCCGTAAAAGTCTAAGTGCTCTTTGTCTACGTTCGTGACTACCGCAACCGCAGGAAAGAGCTTTAAAAAAGAGCCGTCGCTTTCGTCCGCCTCTGAAACCAATAGGTCTCCCGCCCCCAGCTTTGCGTTACTTCCAAGGTGCCTTAGCCTTCCACCTACTAAAACCGTTGGGTCGTATCCCGCATCTAAGAGTATCTGGGCTATCATAGAAGTAGTAGTTGTCTTTCCGTGGCTTCCGCTAACCGCTATGCCCTCTTTGAGTTTAAAGAGTTCCGCAAGCATGTCTCCCCGTGGGATTGTGGGAATGTTTCTCCTTTTAGCTTCCAAGAGCTCTGGGTTGTCTTCTTTTATTGCGGAAGAGTAGACTACGACTTGGGCATCTCCTAAGTTTTCTGGTGAGTGTCCTACGTAGACTTTTGCTCCCTTCTTTCTTAGGAGCTCGGTGTTTTTGTTCTCCGCCAAATCCGAGCCAGAAACCTCGTAGCCCATCTCTAAGAGTATCTGAGCTATTGCGCTCATTCCCACTCCGCCTATTCCGATAAAGTGAAACTTTTTTATCCTTTCCCTCAGCATTACTCTACTTTTAACACGACTTTACCAAAATGTTTAGAGGCTTCTAAGTACCTGTGGGCCTGTGGAGCTTCTTCTAAAGGAAACACCTTATCAACTACAGGTTTATACACGCCCCTTTCAAATAGCTCCACTACCTTAAAGAGGTTTGCCCTGCTTCCCATGTAGACCCCAAGGAGCTCTATTTCCCTAACAAAAAGATACCTTATGTCAAGCTCAGCCCTGCTTCCCGTAGTAGTTCCGAAAAACACGAGCTTGCCCCCTTTTCTGAGCATTTCCACACTTTTCCTAAAGGTAGCTTCTCCAACGTGGTCTACCACTAAATCAACTCCCTCTTTAAACAACTCCTTCACTCTTTTTACTACGTCTTCTTCGTAGTGATTTAGGACTACGTCCGCTCCAAGCTCTTTACACTTCTTCATTTTTTCTTCGCTTCCTGCGGTGGTTATAACGAAAGCGTTAAAGGACTTTGCTACTTGAATGGCTGCAACTCCCACTCCCGAAGCTCCAGCCCATATAAAGACCCTACTGTAGGGCTTTATCTTACCCTTATCAACGAGTGCGTTCCACACGGTGGTATACACGAGGGGTATTGATGCTGCCTCTTCAAAGGAGAGGTTTTTTGGCTTTGGTATTACGTTCCTTTCTGGGACTACGACGTACTGGGCATATCCCCCTTTGCTTCTGAGTCCCAAAATGTCGTAATCCTTACAGTGATTGTCCCTACCGCTTTGACAGTCAAAGCACACCCCGCACGAAAGCCCGGGAGCAACTATTACCTCGTCTCCCGGTTTTACGCTCTTTACGAGGCTTCCGACCTTTTCAACCACACCGCTCACGTCCGAGCCCAAGATGTGGGGAAGCTCTGGCTTTACAGGAAGGGCTCCCATTCTTACCCATATGTCAAGGTGATTTAGGGCAACCGCTTTTACCCTTATGAGGACTTCGTCCTCTTTTGGTTCTGGTTTGGGATAGTCTTCCGTATATTTTAGATTTTCTGGACCGCCGAAGGCGGTAAGTAAAACAGCTTTCATAGAAAAGATTTTATTAAATATTAAAGTTTTGGGGGTTCGTGGAGTGGTTAATCTCTCCGTGGAGCTGTTTGGCATAAAGTTTAAAAATCCCGTATGGGTAGCGAGTGGAACCTTTGGCTACGGCATAGAAGCCCAAGAAATCTTTGATGTTTCTAAGCTTGGGGCTGTCGTGACTAAGGGAATTTCCCTAAAACCGAGGATAGGAAACGAGACTCCAAGAATAGTGGAAACGCCTTGCGGAATGCTCAACTCCATAGGTCTTCAAAATCCCGGAGTTGAAGCCTTTTTAAAGGAGATATACCCCAAAATTGAGCACTTAGATACCCACTTTATCGCAAACGTCTTTGGAGAGAGTGAGGAGGAATACGTAGAGGTTTGTCTGGCTTTAGAGAATGCTCCAAAGATAGTTGCCTACGAGCTAAACGTTTCCTGTCCCAACGTCAAGAAAGGAGGGATAGTTTTTGGGCACGACCCCGTAATCTTGGGAAATCTCGTTGAGAGCATAAAAAAAAGGATAAAAAAGCCCCTTCTCGTTAAGCTTTCTCCAAATGTCACAGACATTAGGGAGTTTGCAAGGGTTTGTATAGAGAGCGGGGCGGACGGACTTGTCCTTATAAACACCTTGCTTGGTATGAAGATAGACATAAGAAAGAAAAAACCAGAGCTTGCTACCAAAACGGGTGGGCTCTCGGGTCCGGCAATTCTGCCCATAGCGGTAAGAATGATTTATCAAGTTTACGAAGCCTTTGGAGATAGGGTTCCCATAATAGGTGTTGGGGGAATATCAACTTGGGAGGATGCTTTAGAACACGTAATGGCGGGGGCTTCCGCCATTCAGGTTGGGACCGCAAACTTCTTTGACCCCTTAGCACCTATAAAGGTTCTTGAAGGGATAGAAAGATACATGAAAGAAGAAAAGATAAACGACTTTAGCGAGCTGATAGGAATAGCTCATAAAAGTGGCTGAAAATTTCCTTAAATTAAGAAGTCATGGCGACGAAGACAGAAAAGAGGCTTTACTACTCCCTTAAGGACTACTTTAAGGAGAAGTACGGAAAAAGGGTTCAAAAGATTACGGTTGCTCTTCCCTTTACTTGTCCAAATAGGGACGGGACTAAGGGAAGGGGTGGTTGTACCTATTGTTATGACGGCTCTAAACCCTCTATGCTAACTCCTACCTTGCCCTTAGAGGTTCAGATAAAAGAGGGCATTGAAAGGGCTAAAAAGAAGTACGGAGAGGACATTCTCTTTACGATTTACTTTCAGTCCTATACGAATACCTACGCAGACCTTGAAACGCTAAAGAGGTATTACGATACAGCCCTTAAGTTTGAGGGAGTAGTTGGGATAGATGTGGGGACTCGCCCAGACTGCGCTCCCGAAGAGGTTTTAGACCTTTTAGAGGAATACGCAAACAAGGGCTTGGAGGTTTGGGTGGAATACGGACTTCAAAGCGCAAACTTTGAAACCCTCAAAAGAATCAATAGACAGCACGGGGTTTCTGACTTTGTAGATGCGGTCCTTAGAACTAAAAGGAGAAACCTAAAGGTTTGTGCCCACATAATAATAGGTCTTCCCGGTGAAAGTAGAGAGGACTTTATAGAGACCGCAAAGCTCGTTGCCTCCCTTCCCGTAGACGGAATTAAGATTCATCCCTTGCACGTAATTAAAGGCACTATTATGGCAATACAATACGAAAGGGGAGAGTTTAGAACCCTAACCTTAGAAGAATACGCGGAGTACTGTGCGGATGTGATAGAGCTCCTTCCTCCCAACATGGTAATTCACAGGATAACGGGAGAGACGGACGAAGATAGGCTAATAGCTCCCGAGTGGTGTAGCTACAGGTATAAAAATCAGGTAATCCAAAAGGTAAAGGAAGTCTTAGAAAGGAGGAATAGCTATCAGGGAGCTAAGTACCCTTTCTACAGGTTTGGGGTGTGAGTGATGTTTGGAAAGAAGGGGACTTTTAGTAAGATGGCGGAAAACTTGGTTGAGAAGCTCGCTCAAGAGCTTGAAGAGGAGTTAAAACAAAGGCCCAATGACCCTGAGCTTCTCTTTAAGTTGGGAATAGCTTACGTGCGAGCAGGGAAGATAGACAAGGCTCGGGAGATTTACAAAAGGCTTAAGGACTTAGACAAAGAAAGGGCTAACGAGCTTCTTGATAGGATTTACGAGGTTTGAAGCGTGGGGGTGGAGGGAGTCGAACCCTCACGGGCCTTGAGCCCAGGGGATTTTAAGTCCCCCGCGTCTGCCAGTTCCGCCACACCCCCTAAGCGCTTCAAGGTATATATTATAGTTATAATCTCCTGAGTGGTTCAAGTCTATAGGTCATGAGAGAGCCCATAGTTGCAATAGCAACCCCTTACGGTGAGAGCGCTATAGGAATAGTTAGGCTTTCGGGAAAAGGCGTGCTTGAGATAGTCAAAAGGTTTTTCAAGACTAAAGGGGAAATTAAGCCCAGATACGCCCACTTTGGAGTGCTTCACGACGAAAAAGGCGAAGAGATAGACGAGGGAATTCTCATATACTACAAAGCCCCCCACTCCTACACTGGAGAGGACATGGTTGAGCTAAACCTCCACGGAAATCCAAGGATACTCCAAAGGGCGGTAGAGCTCTTTTTAGGTGCGGGAGCAAGACTCGCTGAGCCCGGTGAGTTTACCAAAAGGGCTTTTTTAAACGGCAAGATGGACCTAACCCAAGCGGAAGCCGTAGCGGAGCTAATCTGTGCAAAAACGGAGCTTGCAAGAAAGGTAGCCTTAAAACAGCTCCACGGGGAGCTATCTAAGTACATAAGGCCCCTTAGGGAAACCCTGCTTGAGCTTATAGCTTACATTGAGGCGGACATTGAGTTTGCGGAAGAAGACATTCCCACGCTCACAAAAGAGCAGGTCCTTGAGATGGTGGAAAAGGTCCTCAAGGGAATAAACGAGCTCCTTAAAACCGCAAAAACTGGGAAGTTCGTAAGGGAAGGTATAAAACTCGCCATAGTGGGAAGGCCCAATGTAGGGAAGTCTTCGCTCTTTAACGCCCTTCTTAAAGAGGAAAGGGCTATAGTTACTGACATAGAGGGGACTACGAGGGACTACATAGAGGAAACTCTGCAGATAAAAGGAGTTCCCGTTCGTTTGATAGATACAGCAGGTATTAGGGAGACGGAAGACATAGTTGAAAAAATAGGAGTAGAGAGGAGTAAGAAAAAGATAGAAGAGGCAGACCTCGTTCTTTTCGTAATAGACGGAAGTAGGGAGATAACGGAGGAGGACCTAAAAATCTATCAGTCAATAAAGAACAAGGAAAGGGTCGTCGTAGTTAACAAGGTAGACCTTCCCTTGAGGGCTAACCTTGAAATTTTTGAAGGTGAAGATATAATAAAAGTTAGTGCCCTCACAGGAGAGGGATTAGAAAAACTTTCTGAAGAAATCCTTAAAAAAGTGGGAGTCCAGTTAGAGGAGAGCGTTAATGTATATGTATCCCTTAGGCACGAAGCCTTACTTAAGAAAGCTAAGGAAGTTTTGGAAAGATTTAAGGAGGAGTACAGAGAAAAAGAAATTAGTCCAGAAATAGCGATGCTTGACCTAAGAGAAGCAAGCGACTACTTGGGAGAAATCTTGGGAGAGATAACAACTGAGGATGTCCTTGGGAAAATCTTTTCAACCTTTTGCATAGGAAAGTAAGGAGGTGAGCATGTCCGAAAAGGCTCAAACCCCCGTTCAAACTGAACAATTGGAAGAAACTAAGCTTTATACCTCGGAAGAACTCAAGAAGATGACCCTATCGGAATTACAAAAGATAGGCAAAGAGCTTGGGCTCCAGAGAACTACCGGACTGAAAAAGGAGGAGCTCATAGAGAAAATATTAGAGGCCCAAGCCAAAACGAGCGGTCTTGTTTACGTTAGGGGTGTATTGGAAATCCTACCCGAAGGTTATGGATTTTTAAGACTTCAGGAAAACAATTACATGCCAAGCTGGAACGACGTTTATGTAGCTCCCTCTCAAATAAAGAAGTTCGGACTGAGAAAGGGAGATGTAGTAGTAGGCTTTGCAAGGCTGCCCCGTGAAAACGAGAAGTATAAGGCTTTAATCCGTATAGAAAAGGTAAACGACCTTCCCCCAGACCCAGAAGTCTTAAAAAATAGACCAGTGTTTGAAAAGCTCACGCCACTTCATCCTATGGAGCGATTCAACTTAGAGTTTGACCCAAAGGAGCTCTCTACGAGAGTGGTTAGTCTAATAGCTCCCATAGGCAAGGGGCAAAGGGGTTTAATCGTTGCTCCGCCAAAGGCTGGAAAAACGGTCTTACTCCAAAAGATTGCACAGGCTCTTATAAAGAACCATCCAGAGGTTTATCTAATTATCCTCCTAATAGACGAGCGACCAGAAGAAGTTACCGAAATGAGAAGAATAGTAGGCGAAAACGCGGAAGTGGTTGCCTCTACCTTTGACGAGCCACCCGAAAGACACATGCAGGTTGCGGAGATAGTTATAGAGAAGGCAAAAAGAATGGTAGAACTCAAAAAGGATGTGGTAATCTTGATGGACTCCTTAACGAGGTTCACGAGAGCCTCCAACGCAGTGACCCCTCCCACCGGAAGGGTTCTTACCGGAGGTATTGAGATAACCGCTTTTCAAAGGCCTAAGAAGTTCTTTGGAGCTGCAAGAAACATAGAGGAAGGGGGAAGCCTTACTATCATAGCAACCGCACTCGTAGAAACGGGTTCTAAGATGGACGACGTAATTTACGAAGAGTTTAAGGGAACCGGTAATATGGAGATACACCTTGACAGGAGACTAATGGAAAGGAGGATATTCCCAGCAATAAACGTAGAAAAGTCTGGAACAAGAAGAGAGGAGCTTTTACTTGAAGAGTGGGAGCTTCAAAGGATTTGGGTTCTTAGGAAGTTCCTTAGCACGATGGACCCCGTGGAAGCCATGGAGTTCCTACTTGATAAACTCAAAAGGTTCAAGACCAACGAGGAATTCCTAAAAGCTATGAACGCCTAAAGGGAATATAATAAATTTTTTATTCTGGAGGAACGGCAATGAAGAAGGGAATTCATCCAGAGCTAAAACCTACGACATTTGTGTGCGGTTGTGGAAATACTTTCACCCTACTTTCAACTAAGGGTGGAACGGTCTACTTAGAAGTGTGCAATCAGTGCCATCCCTTTTACGCTGGCAAGCTAAAGATAAAGCCTGCTTACTACGAAATGCTTGCAGAATTAGAGGGAGGTAAGAAAGAAGGATAAAATGCTCAAGAAGGAGTTTATAGACAAGTTAGACAAGCTCGTTGAGAAGTATAAGAGGCTTGAGGAAGAGCTTTCAAAGCCCGAAGTAATTCAAGACGTAAAGAAGTTCAAGGAGCTGAGTAAAGAACTAAAGGAGCTCCAAGAGACCTACGAGCTTTACGAGAAGTATAAGAAGCTTCAAAGGGAGCTCCAAGAGGCGAAAGAGCTTTTAAGAAGCCAAGATAAAGAACTACGAGAGCTTGCAGAGGAGGAAATAGAGAGGATAAACGAAGAATTAAAGAAAGTAGAGGAGGAGCTTCAGTATCACCTCATACCAAAGGACCCAAACGACAGCAAAAACGTAATACTTGAAATAAGGGCAGGAGCTGGTGGAGAAGAGGCAGCCCTCTTTGCAGCAGACCTCTTTAGAATGTATCAGAAGTATGCGGAAGAAAAGGGTTGGAAGGTTACCGTGCTTTCTTCCAACAAGACGGGACTAGGTGGATACAAAGAAATTATAGCCCTTATAGAAGGAGAGGGAGTTTATTCGCGCCTTAAGTACGAAAGCGGAGTTCATAGGGTTCAGAGAGTTCCTATAACGGAGAGCGGAGGAAGGATTCACACCTCAACCGCTACGGTAGCGGTGCTTCCCGAAGCGGACGAAATGGAAATAAAGATTAATCCTCAGGACTTAAAGATAGAAACCTTTAGGGCTTCTGGAGCTGGTGGACAGTATGTAAATACTACGGAAACGGCGGTTAGGATTACCCACATTCCTACCGGAATAGTGGTTCAGTGTCAGGACGAGCGCTCCCAGTTTCAGAACAAGCAAAGGGCTTTAAAGATTTTGTATGCAAAGCTAAAGGATTATTACGAAAGAAAGAGGCAAGAGGAGATAGCAAAAGAACGCAAAGAGCAGGTGGGAACGGGTGATAGGAGTGAGAAAATAAGAACTTACAACTTTCTCCAAAACAGGGTAACGGACCACAGGATAAATCTTACCCTTTACAAACTTCAAGACATTTTAGAGGGAAAGCTTGACGAGATTATAGACGCATTGAGGGCAAAAGAGCTAGAAGAAAAACTCCAAGCGCTATCTAAGGAGTCTTAATTTTCTTTTATTGGAATGCTTATCCACAGTTCTTCCCTTTGTCCCGAATCCTCTTTCCTTATGTCTACCTCTATGTTTGCAGCGTCAAAGTATGGGTATTTAGAAAAAACACCTATTAAGTCCTCCTTAATTTTTTCAACTATGTTAACGGGAAGACCTATTCTCTCGTATCTTAAAACGAGCTGTAGCCTTTTTTTAGCTATGTCTTTACTCTTTTGAGATTTAAAAAATCCCAGCATCAATCCCCTCCGAAAATCCTACTGAAGAATCCCTTTTTCTGCCCGTACTTTTTTAACGGAACATCTTCCCCAAGGATGCGCCTTGCTATGTCCATAATAGCTTTTGATGCGGGGTATTCTTCGTGCAGAACTATAGGTTCTCCTTTGTTCGTAAAGTCTATCATCTTTTTTTCGTCGGGAATTATACCTATAACCTTAGCTTTTAAAATGTCCACTATGTCCTCAACGGATAACATCTCGCCCTTTTCTACCATGTCCCACCTTATTCTATTGATGACTATAGAATAGTCCGTTTTTCCTTTACTTTCTAAAAGTCCAATTACGCGGTCAGCATCCCTTATAGAGGAAACTTCGGGATTTACCACTATGATTTCTTTGTCAGCGGGAGCGGAAGCTATTTGGAAGCCCTTCTCTATTCCCGCGGGTGAATCTATGAATATAAAGTCAAACTTCCCTGAACTTCTTATTTCGTTTACTTTTTCTAACCATTTGTCAAGGTCTATGTCGTCCTTATTTGCCCTTTGGTTTGCAGGAAGGAGCCAAAGAGAAAGACCTCTTTTGTCCTTTACTAGAGCCTTTTCCCAAGGAACTCTTTCCTCTAAAACATCCAAAACATCGTAAACTATCCTGTTTTCAAGCCCAAGAATCATGTCTAAGTTCCTAAGTCCGATGTCCGCGTCTATAAGTAAAACTCTCTTTCTGAGTTTTGCTAAAGCAGTCCCCAAATTAGCAACGAGTGTAGTTTTTCCTACACCACCCTTTCCTGATGTAATTACATAAACTTCAGCCATCTTTCCACTCCCTCTATTCCTTCTAAAACTATTTCGTTATTTTCAATTTTAGCAACCTCCGGGTATCCCGGAGAGTTTCTTTCCTTATCACTCAGGATTGCCTTTATTCTTCCTATCTGTAAAAGCTGGGGCTCCATCCTGAGGGCTACTATTACCGCTCCCTCGTCCCCTACAAGTCCCGCCTTTGCTATCCCTCTTAGTTTCCCTATAACTATTATGTTGCCTCCTGCAAGGACTTCTGCATCCTTATTGACATCTCCCAAAATTAGGATGTCTCCGCTGTGCTCTACTCTCTGTCCTGCCCTTAAGCTCTTCTCAACTATTAAGAGCTTACTCGTTTCTCTTTCTTTGTGTTCTTCTATACGCGAAGGAATTCCGAGGTTTAGGGATTTAATTAGCTCTTCTATTTCTTTCCTTTCTGAGTCTGTAAGCACCTCTGGATTCTCAATTACTACGAGACTACCCTGAAAAATCTTGTTTGAGAGTCTTTTTTTAATCTCCTGCTTTAAACTTTCTATGTTCGTCTTATCAAGTATTTTTAGGTATACTACTGGAACTCTTCTTCCCTTTATTTCTATCACCGTAAGGTATATTTTAAAATAACCTTTTATGGAAATATTCGTTTTGGATACGAGCGTATTTACGAATCCGGAAATATACAGGACTTTTGAAGTAGACCAAATAGGTGCCGTTGAGAACTTTATTCACCTTGCTATGAACTCGGGGGCTGAGTTTTATATGCCGACTTCAGTTTACGAAGAGCTCAGAAAGATTATTGACCTTGGAGGTTTGTGGGCTGAGTTTGAAATGGTGGTAAGGATTCGTTCTCCAAGGCGCTTTAACCTCTCTATTCCCGCAGAGTTCGTTTACGAATTTATAGAGGAGATTAGATACAGAATAAATAAGGGACTGAGAATTGCTGAAGAGCATACCCGTGAAGCGAGTTCTTGCGAGGATGTAGGAAAGCTTATAAATCGCTTGAGGGAAAAGTATAGGGAAGCTCTAAGGCAGGGAATAATAGACAGTAAAGAGGACTTGGATGTTCTCCTTTTGGCTTACGAGCTTGACGGAGTTTTAGTGTCCGCAGACGAGGGACTAAGAACCTGGGCAGACAAGATAGGCGTTAAACTCATAAATCCTAAGCACCTTAGGCAAATCCTTGAGAGTATAATCCGACACAAGGCTCGTTAGCCTACTACGAGTACTTCTTTGGAAATCTGCTCCTCTTCAAAGCCTTCTATCATAACGCTTAGGAGTTTTGCAGCCTCAACGAGTGAATAAACGAGAACTTCGTCCCTAAGCTGGAAAGGGGAGCTAAGTTCGTAGATTATTTCAGCATAGCCCAAGTTAAATTTAACCAAAACTACGAGAATTCCCTTTTCGTAGTCTTTTCTAATACCTTCATTAGCCAGAGAGGTCGGAATTACCCTTATTTTTTTTACTCCAAACTCCCTTTTTACCTTTAAAAGGTATTCTCGTGGCTCTTTGCTCTCTCTCAGAAGCCTGAATATTAGACTAAGGTTTTGAAACATTCGTCTCTCTTTTTCGTAATTTGAGAACTCTTTTAAGAGTAATTCGTAATCCCTTTTTAGTTTTTTAATTCTTTTTCTTTCTTTATTCATTACTACAGCGTATTCAAAGTTATAACTACTAAACAGTGCACCAGTGAAAAGCAAAAGGTGAGCGGTTAATAATAAAGACTGTTCTTTAAAGTAATAAAAGCTCAAAAGTACAGCTAAAGCCGTATTTAAAAGGGCAATAAGAAGCCTTCTTGGTGCGTAAAGACTAATAAAAACTACTAAACTGTAAAGAGCGTATGGGTTATTTACGAGAAAAATAAATGCTGGAATCAGCGTAATGTCAAAGATTATGGCAAGGATTCTAAGATAATTTGGTCTGGAGAAAAAGTATATGTATACGTTGTTTAAAAAGTAAAGGCTGAGCAAAAGGGGAGGTAAGTAGTTTATGTTAGGATAATCTATGAGTAGGAAGAATGATAGGTAAAAAACTACGAATAGCCGAGAAAGAAAGAAAATGTCTCTCCTAATTCTATGGAGCATTACTTTAAAAATAGCACATCTATCGCCTTTTTGGTGGATTTAAACCTACCGCTTTAAAAAGTAAAGCCAACTCTCCTTCGTTCAAGTCTCGCCACTTTCCGGGAGGAAGCTTTCCGAGCCTAATAGGTCCTATAGCTATCCTCTTTAAGCGCTTAACTTTGTGTCCAAAACTTGCCAAAAATCTCTTCACTAAGTGCTTTCTACCTTCGTGAAAAGTTATTTCTAAGAGGGTATTGTTGCCTTCGTAGCGGACTATGCGAACGTCGTCTGGTTTAGCAAAGCCGTCTTCAAGCTCCGTGCCTTTTCTCATTTTCCTTAGGGTGTTCATAGAGACTTTACCTTCAACCAGTGCAAGATAGACCTTTGGAAGCTTGTAGCGGGGATGAAGGATTCTATTAGCAAGCTCTCCGTCGTTTGTGAGGATTAAAAGGCCTTCGGTGTTGTAGTCTAACCTTCCTACTGGAAAGACTCTTTCTGGTATGTCCTTTATCAATTCCTGAATGGTTTTCCTACCGTCTGGAGAGGTGCCAAGCTGGGTAAGATAACAGCAGGGTTTGTTTAAAATGATGTATCTTTTCCTTTGGGGTTTTACTATCCTTCCTTCAACTTCTACAACATCTTTTTGGGGGTCTACTTTTGTAGCGAGGTTCGTAACCACCTTGCCGTTTACCTTGACTTTCCCTTCCAATATAAGCTTTTCCGCCTTTCTACGGGAGGCAACGCCTGCTTCCGATAGGAATTTGTTAAGTCTGACTTCCATATATATGAATTTAGTATTACTGTTCTAATTCTCTGTTCATAGCAGATTCAAACTGCTTGTAGATGTCTTGAAGAAGGTCGTAAACGAACTGAGCTCTGTCTCCTTCGGTAAATCTCTCTTGGACCGCTTTTTGGCCTTTTTTGGCAATCTCAAGGGTAGCTTCTTCGTTTTCTAAATAAAAGAGTATTTTCTCCTCAAGGTCTGCCCTGTCTAAGGGAGCAAAGGTTATTATCTCCTCTTCGGGTGCAAAAAAGCCGGGTAGCGTTCCTTTGTAGTCGGTCATTACCGCACTTCCCATGTACATAGCCTCAAGGGGAATGTATCCTATTGCGGTGGGAATAGTCTGGGGGCTTGCGTAAATAGTTATTCTGCTCTTTCCGTATATTTCTAATAGCTCTTCGTGGGAGCTTGGGTTAATAACCTCGTGTCCTTCTTTTAGCTCTCCTCTGAAGTCTCCTACTATTTTTAGCTCTATTCCGTCTAAGAAGTTGAGAAGGTAGTATCTTCTTCTCATGGTGGTGTAAGCAACTATGTCGTTTAAAAGTCTAAAGGCTTGCACCTTGTTGTTTTCCTGCCAGCTTTTAAACTCCTCCTGAAATTGGGGATTAAATAGCCCAAGAACGTAGTTTACAGCGGTCATTACGTGAACCTCTGGATTTCTGAACATAAACTCTCCCGTTTCAAAAAATACGGGAAGGATTTCCTTAGGATAGTTTTGGACTACCGCATCTACGATAATCTGGGGGTCTATTACGGGTCCCACGAATGCAATGTCTATCTCTTTTTCTTTTGGCTCTTGGGGAAAGACATCTTTATTTACGAAGGGGGACATGTAGCTGATGTTTTCTATCTGAAGGGCTCTTAGGCTATCTGTGTGCTTGAGGTCAGTTACAAAAGCCAAGTAATTCCGCGGTTTTTCTAACTCAAGCAGGGACGGAAAAAATAAAAGGGGGTCGTCCACAAAAAAGGTCAGCTGGACTATGCCCATAAGGTCCGCTAAGGTGTATTTCTTTCCTTCCCTTTCCGCTACGATTAGTCCAGTAGTATTTATGTCTATTAGAGCTATTGGTTTAAAGTCTTCTATTTGAGCAACTACCTCTTGAAGGTTGTCTTCCTTTACGATTAGCTCCTTTACCGCTACGCCTTTGTTTTCTAAGGCGTCTATTAAAGCCCTTACGTGTTTCGCAACAGCTCCTAACTCTTCTGGTCTAAGAAAAACTACGTTCATAGTTAAAATTATAAAGGTAGCCTATGAACTTCCTCAGAAAAACTCAAAAGGATTTGCCAAAATTTAAAAAATTATGAAAAAGAGAATAATTAGTCCTGCGGTGCAGAAAAAAGAAGACAGATTGCCACCGGGGCAAAAGTGGATAAAAGCTCCAATAGTTTACGACATCGTTGACGACATTCCCGATTGGGACTTAGAAAGTTACAGATTTAAAGTCTGGGGAGAGGTAGAAAATCCTATAGAGCTAACCTACGAAGAGCTCTTAAAGCTTCCCTCCGCTGAAGTGGTTGCGGACTTTCACTGCGTAACCCGTTGGAGCGTTCCCGAAATCGTGTGGGAAGGGGTTTTGACAAAGGATTTGTTAGAAATCGTTAAACCAAAGGAAACCGCTCAGTACGTCTTGGTTCACTGCTTGGAGGGATACACCACTAATGTCCCTATAGAGTATCTGTATAAGGAAGATAGCCTTTTAGCCTATAAAATGTTTGGAAAGCCTTTACCAAAGAGACACGGCTTTCCCCTCAGGCTCGTCATTCCCCAGCTATACGCTTGGAAAAGCGCAAAGTACGTATGGGGACTGGAGTTCTTAGACCACTTGGTTCCGGGATATTGGGAAGTTAGGGGATATCACATGGTAGGTGACCCGTGGAAGGAGGAAAGATTCTGGGGCGACTAACTATTTAAACCACCTCAAAGCTCCCCAGCTTCCCCGTTTCTAAAAACATTTTTATAGCTTCCACAGTATGTTTTCTTATGTTTTTTACCGCTTTTGTGGTGTAGTAGGCTATGTGAGGAGTAATTATTACGTTTGGTAAGGTGGAGAGCTTAATTATCTTCAGGTTTTTATCGGTAGAATGTCCATCTTCGTACTTTTCCAAGATTAAAATGTCTTCGTCTTCAAAGACATCTAATCCCGCCCCACCTATTTTTCCTTCCTTTAGGGCTTCGTATAGGGCATCTGTATCCACTACCGCTCCCCTTGAGGTGTTTATCAATATAACTCCCTCCTTCATTTTCTTTATAGCTTCCCCGTTTATTAAGTGATGGGTTTGGGGTGAATAGGGAACATGCAGAGAAATCACGTCACTACTTTCAATTAGGGTATCAAAATCTACGTACTTAACCCCCAACTTTTTTAGTTCCTCGTTTTCAATTACATCGTAGGCGTAAACCTTCATTCCTAAGGAAAGACACATTCTTGCTACCCAGCTCCCTATCCTTCCCGTTCCTATTATTCCTACGGTTAAGTCATCTAAATCTAATCCCATTAAGTCTTCAGTTTGGGTGAAATCCACTTTAGTTGTTTTTTCAATACTGGTTTTTAGCTTTCTCGTAAGGCTTAATAAAAGGGCTAAGGTGTGCTCTGCTATTGACTTTGGAGAGTAGGAAGGTATGTTCGCTACTTTTATGTTGTTTTCCTTGCAATAGTCAATGTCTATGTGGTCAAAACCTACGGACCTCGTAACTATTAGTTTTAAATTTTTGAACCTTGAAAGCTTTTCTTTGTCTAATTTATCAAAAACGAATACCGACAGAATGTCTGTGTCACTAATTTCTTCAACGTTTATCTTATCTATGTAGTCTTTATAGAAGATTAGCTGATGTCCTTTTAAGTTTTCGCTGAAGTATTTAACGTCTTCGTCTTTTACCCAAGTAAAAACTATCTTCAAAATAAACGCCCCCTACTTTTAAATTTTAAAATTAAAGCCTATGGAGGTTTGTCAAAGATTGGAAAGTATCTTAGAAAGGATACAAAGGGCTTGTGAGCGCGTGGGAAGGAATCCCAAAGAGGTGAAGCTCCTTGGAGCTTCAAAGACCGTCCCTCCAGAAAAAATAAGGGAATTTTACAACTGTGGTCTTAGGGTTTTTGGAGAAAATAGGGCTCAAGAATTCCTAAAAAAGTACGAGGCTCTGCAGGATTTAGAGATAGAGTGGCACTTTATAGGCTATCTCCAAACCAATAAGGTTAAGTATTTAATAAATAAGGTCGTTCTAATTCACTCCTTAGACAGAAAAGCTTTAGCAGACGAGATTCAAAAAAGAGCCCAAAGGGCTGGAATAACGCAGGATGTCTTAATAGAAGTAAACCTTGGGGGAGAGGAAACGAAAGCAGGTGTAGAACCCGAAAAACTAAAAGAGCTCTTTGAATACACCCTCTCCCTTCCAAACCTCAGAGTCCTTGGGCTTATGTGCATTCCTCCTTTTTTAGAAAATCCTGAGGAGGTTCGTCCATACTTTAGAAAACTGAGGGAGCTCAAAGAGGAGCTTGAAAAAGAGTTTAGTCTTAAGCTTCCTCACCTTTCTATGGGGATGTCTCACGACTTTGAAGTTGCAATTGAAGAGGGAGCAACCATAGTAAGGATAGGAACGGCTCTGTTTGGTGAAAGGAGGTATTAAGCACTAAGAATGAGAGTCTTTGCCCTTTCCAAGGTTTCTTTTACCTCCTTCCTTATCTCACCACCCCGATAGGGGTCTTTTAAACTTTCAAACATGTAACTCCTATCCACCTCCTCGTCAAACTCTTCAAAGTCTACGGAAAGGAGAAGCTCTTTTGCTTCTTTGGTGAGTTTTTCGGGAGCTTCTCTTTCCGAGAGCTCGCACCATATTAAGGTCCACGCACGGGCAAGGGCGTAGGGGTGATACCCTCCACCTCCAAGATAAACGCCCTCCCCAAAGGCCTCCCTTACCGCGTTGAAGGCTTTTAAGAAGGCTACGTTTGAGAGGTTGAACTTTGAAAGGTAATCCTCCATAAGGGGGTCTGTCCCAAGCTGGAGTAGGTATATCTCAGGCTTAAAAACTTCTTTTACTATTTCTAAGGCTCTTTCAAGGGCGTACAAAAACTCGTCGTCGTTTAAGCCCTTTGGAAGGGGAATGTTTAGGTTGTAGCCCTTCCCTTTTCCCTCTCCTATTTCCTCTAAAAAGCCTCTATTGAAGGGAAAGGCGTATTCGGGGGACTGGTGCAAAGAAAGGACGAAAACCTCGTCGGTATCGTAAAAGGCCTCTTGAACTCCGTCGCAGTGATGGGCATCTATGTCTATGTAGAGAATTCTTTTAAAGCCCTTTTTCTTCCTTAGGTACTCTATTCCTACCGCTGGGTCGTTTATGTAACAAAAGCCGTTGGCTCTATCTCTGTATGCGTGATGCATTCCACCCGCTGGGTTAAAGACCTTATGCCCTTTTAGAAACTCCTCTATAGCTTGAATAGTAGAGCCAGTAGCTAAGGAAGAGCCGGTAAACATCGCGTAAGATACGGGGTTTTCGTAAGTTCCTATGTTGTACTTTTCCCGCGCTCCGTTTGGAACGCACTGGCAGGCTTCCGCAATCTTAAGGGTTCTTATGTAGTCTTCCGTGTGAAACAAAAGCAATTCCTCGTCGGTTGCCCTCCTGCTTTCCACGATTTCCTCAGGCTCAATTAGGTTCATCGCCTTTAAGAATCTCATCAAAAGGGAGACTCTTGGAATCTTGAGGGGATGATTCTTAGGGTATCTATACTTTGCGTACCTTAAACTACCAATAAGCTTTGCTTCCATTCTTACATTAAATTAACCCTTTCCCCTTTTTGCGAGAAGGGTGGGAATGTTTAAGTTGTGAAGAACGAAAGAGGTAACGCTACCTAAGAAGAACTCCTTAATGGGTCCCTTTCCGAAGGCTCCCATAAAGAGCAGGTCTACGCCGTTTTCTTTACAAAACTCAACGATTTTTTCTTCTGGCAATCCAGTGTAAGCAAAAAACTCAAAGTCCTTTCCAAGAACTTCCGAGGCTTTTTCTTTTAACTCTCTTGCCTTTGCCTCGTCCTCAACGACGGATAAAACGAGGATTTCGTAGTTATACAAACTTTTTAAAGTTTTTGCTATCTGAAGGGCAAAGTGAGAGTTTTCCCTTCCGTCGTATGCCACGCAGGCTTTTTTAAACTCCTTTTTCTCCTCAGGAAGGAGATACACCGGACACTTAGCATTTCTCGCTATCTGCTCCGCATTTCCGCTTAAGAAAACCCCCTTAACAAGCTTCTTTCCCCTTCTTCCTACGAGTATAAGGTCTTCCTCGTCCGCCTCGTTTACTATCTCCTTCCAAGGGATGCCCTGAATTTGAACTATTGAGACCTTCACTCCTTCTCTTCTTCCCTGCTGTGCAAAGGTCTCTAAAAGAACCTTCCCCTGTTCCTCAAGAACTTCCTTTACCCTTGCGGATATACCGGGAAAGTAAGTAAAACCGAGAATGCTTGAAAGGTCTAAAAGAAAGCTCTCGTCCAAGAGTCTTTCGTCTATTACATAAACGCCAACGACTGGAATGTCAAAGAACTTGCCTAAGTTAAAAGCCTGTCTTGTGGCTACCATAGATGCGGGTGAGCCGTCAAGTCCAACTATAACCCTTTTAAACATCTAAGTGTTTCACCTCCTTAGCGTACTTCTCTATAAATTCTCTCCTTGGCTCTACATCTTCTCCCATAAGGATGGTAAATATTCTGTCAGCCTCTGCAGCATCTTCTATCTTCACCCTTTTGAGGCGCCTCGTCTTGGGATTCATGGTAGTTTCCCAAAGCTGTTCGGGATTCATCTCACCAAGACCCTTATACCTCTGAACCTCCATTCCACTTCGCGCCATATCCTTAAACTTTTCGTATACCTCAGGAAGATTCTCTACAACTTCTTTGGTATTTTCCATGTAAATCTCAACCGGAAGGTCTATGGTAACCCCTTCTAAGACCTCCCTGTAGGACAGAGAAGAGAGGAAGTTTGCGTCTATTGTGGTCTTCGTCCCGAGCTTGTCGTCGTAGAGTATTATGTCGTAAGCACCTTCAAAGTCGTTGTACTTAGTATCTACCCTGTAGTCTGGTAGCTCCTTAGCTAAAGTATCAACGAGCTGTTTTACCCTTTCGGGACTTCTTAGGTCTTCCTCTCTAACCTTATGACTTAAAAGGAAGTTAACTACATCCTCTCCCTTTGCCCTTACGAGGGCTTTGTAAGCCTCTTCAAACTCCTTTATTCTGACGAGCAAGCGAACGAGCTCTTCCCCTTTGAACTCCCTTCCCTTTGCGTCTATCAACTTACCCTTAGTTTTAATCTCGTTTAGAAGAAACTGCTCAAACTCCCTGTCGTCTTTTATGTAGAACTCCTTCTTTCCTTTTTTGACTTTGTACAGCGGTGGCTCAGCTATGTAAACGTATCCCTCTTCTATGAGCTTTGGCATGAACCTGTAGAAGAAGGTAAGAAGCAAGGTCCTAATGTGAGAGCCGTCAACGTCTGCGTCGGTCATGATGATTATACGGTGATAACGAAGCTTAGAAAGGTCAAGGTCTTCGCCTATCCCACAACCAAGGGCACTGACTATAGCCTTTATCTCGTCGTTAGCAAGAACCTTATCTATCCTTGCCTTTTCAACGTTTATTATCTTTCCCCTAAGGGGTAAAATAGCCTGAGTCCTTCTGTCCCTTGCCTGTTTTGCGGAACCACCCGCTGAGTCTCCCTCAACGAGAAATATCTCGCACTTTGAAGGGTCTGTTTCTGAGCAGTCCGCAAGCTTACCCGGAAGAACCCCCTCTTCTAAGGGAGACTTTCTCCTTACGAGCTCCTTTGCCTTTTTTGCTGCTTCCCTTGCAAGAGCTGCTTCTATTGCCTTTTCAACTATAAGTCTTAATATGTCCCTATTCTTTTCAAAGAATCTCGTTAAGTATTCGTAGGTAATGCTCTCAACTATGGTTTTTACGTTTTGATTTCCAAGTTTTGCCTTGGTTTGTCCCTCAAACTGGGGCTCTGGAACCTTACAAGCCACTACCGCGGTAAGCCCTTCCCTTAGGTCTTCTCCCGTAAAGGTGTTTTTAAGGTCTTTTGAGAGCTTTAGTCCCTGTGCCATACGAATAACCGCTTTACTTAGACCGCTCCTAAATCCCGTTACGTGAGTTCCCCCTTCAACGGTTTTTATGTTGTTTACGAAGCTCTCTATTCTTTCCTTGTAGTCTTTTACATATTGGAAGGCTATGTCAACTATAACGCCGTCTTTTTCTCCCTGAATGCGAACTATCTCGTTGAATAAAGGTTCTTTACCTTGATTTAGATAAGCTACGAGCTCCTCTATTCCCCTGTCAAAGTTGTAAATTACGTGCTTGTCAAGTCTTTCGTCTATTAACTCAAACTTTACCCCCGGATTTAAATAGGCAAGCTCCCTAACCCTTCTTTCTACTATGTCAAACTTTATTTCTGTGGTTTCAAATATCTCTGGGTCTGGTTTAAAGGAAACCTTGGTTCCCCTCTTTTTGGTTTCTCCCACTACGCGAAGGGGTTTGACCACCTCTCCTCTTCTAAACTCTATTCTGTAGATTTTTCCGTCCCTGTATACCTCTACGACCGTCCATTCGGACAGGGCGTTTACTACAGAAGCCCCTACTCCGTGCAGTCCTCCCGAATACTTGTAAACCTTTTTCTCAAACTTTCCTCCCGCTCCCAGCATAGTAAATACGACTTCTACCCCCGGCTTTCCGATTTCCGGATGTATGTCTACGGGAATACCCCTTCCGTCGTCCTCAACGGTCACGGAGTTGTCACTGTGAACGATAACGGAGATGTTCTTAGCGTATCCCGCCATAGCTTCGTCTACTGCGTTGTCCAGTATCTCCCATATTAGGTGGTGAAGTCCCCTTTCTCCAGTGTCTCCGATATACATTGCGGGACGGAGTCTAACGTGCTCTAAGCCCGAGACCGCCTTTATCGCTTCCGCGGTGTATTCTTGGGTTTGGGTTTGAAGAAGGTTCTGTCTTTTCTTCATGATAATATTATAAAAAGCCTAATAAACATGAAAAAGGTACTCGTAATATTGAGCTTAATGGGTGTGGTGTGGGGCTACGAATACTGTTTTGAAAAGGCGGGTAGGCGGTATGGGATAAATCCGCTCTTGCTGTATGCGATAGCAAAAGTAGAGAGCAATTTCAATCCAAGGGCGGTGAATTACAACGAAAACGGAACGTACGACATAGGGGTGATGCAGATAAACTCGTCGTGGCTACCTGTGTTAAGAAAGTATGGAATAAGAGAAGAAAGTTTGTACAATCCTTGCATAAATATACATGTAGGGGCTTGGGTGCTGGCGCAGTGTGTAGCAAAGTACGGGTGGAGCTGGAGGGCAATAGATTGCTACAACAAGGGTTCAAAGGCTCGTGAAAACTCAGAATACGTGTGGAAAGTGTATTACGCCTACCTGGAGAGTAGAAGGGGAATAATAAGACCCAGAAATAACTCTTTATCTCGGCAAAGAAAATACGTAGAAAAAAGGCGTTCGTTTGCAAAGCAAAGGCAAAAAACTGTTAAGCTTTCCAGCTACCTTACAAGATAAGGGCTAAAATGAAGGAAACGAGAATAGTTAAGTACATAAAAAGTCTCATAAGGAATCACAAGTACCTTACTACTGAAGACATAATGCTAATGCTTGAACGGTATTACAACCTTCCTATAAGCGTCCCTTCCGTTTATTACAAGTACAAAAAGATTATAAGAATGTGTAGAAAGGAGGTTTATAAAGAAAGGAGGAAGGCTAAGCGTAAAAGAGGTGAAGGTGGAGGTTAAACTTATCCTTTAAAAGCTTTGCAACGCCGAGCATAAACTTAATCGCCCTTTCTTTGTCTTCAAAAAAGCCAACTCTAAAGTGCTCAAAGCTCACACCAAAAGGCCTGCCCGAAGGATTGGGACTTCTAAACTTTGGAACGCTTACTGGATAAATGTCAGCCCAAAGGTTCATGGGACTAATCAAAACTATGTATCCCTTACCTTCTAACTTTTCCGATACTTTCTCTTTTACCTTCTTAAAAACCCTTGCATCCTCTTCGGAGTACGTATCTTCACTGCAAAACTCCTCCAGCTTTGCTCCAAACCAATTTAGCGAATCGTCCCCTTCCACTATGTGAAGGCTGAGGTTTTCCTCTTTTGCTTTCTCGCAAAGGGCTTGGATTATTTTCCCCCAAGTTTTCATGTTTAAGATTATAAACTAATGATGAAACTCGTGCGGGAAGTTGTCGTAAAGAGTGAAGAAGAGATGCTTAAACTCGCGGAAGAACTGGCAAAGAATCTAAAAGGAAGAGAAGTTATATGTTTAAAGGGAGATTTGGGAGCGGGAAAAACTACCTTCGTAAAGGGGCTTGCAAGGGCACTTGGAATAAAGGAAGGCTATCAGGTTAGAAGCCCTACCTTTACCTTAGTTAACGAATATCCAACCCGTAAGGGCAGCTTAATACACATAGACTTATACAGGGTTAGGGATTTTGACTACTCTGAGTTCGTAGGAAGTGGTATATTAGCGGTAGAGTGGGAAGAGAACAAAAACAGATGCGACCTTTTCGTGGAGATTGAGATTATTGGAAGCGAGGAGAGAAGGGTAAGGATATACGAAAAACTATCTGTATAAGCGCCTACAGTCTTCTACCTCGGGAAATCTCTTTATACTTTCGCAAATGCTTTTTAGATGCTCCTTGTCCCTAACGTCCAGCGTAAAGTCCAGAATAGCCTTTCCCTCGTTCGTTATAGTGCTTGCGCTCACTATGTTTGCCTTGTGTTCTGACAAAACCCTTGCTATGTCCGAAAGGAGTCCTATCCTGTCTTTTGCTACGACCCTTATGTCCGTCTTGAACCTTCCAGTCCCTCTTAGCTCTACCTTCCTTACCTTTTCTGGACTGGTTTTTAGGACATTCTTCAGGTTGGGGCATCCCGCTTCGTGGAGCACGAGCCCTTTTACGCGGGTTATGACCCCGTAAATCTCGTCTCCCGGAATTGGCTTACAACACTGGGCTATTTCGTACTTTATATTTTGAAGCTCGTCCAATACGAGCTTAACTTCCCCCTTTTCTTCTTCAAGAACCTGGGGTTTTTCTTTTGGAAAGAGGAGCTTGATTAGATTTTTAACTGAAAGCTTCCCCTTTCCAAGAGCTAAGAACAGCTCCTCTTCTTTATCAAACCTTACTTTGCTCCTTATCTTTTCAAGAAACTCCTCATAAGACAGACCGAGCTTGCTTCTAAGTTTTTCAAATATCCTTTTACCTTCGGCAAGGTACTTTTCCCTTTCAAGCTGTTTGAGAAACTGCTTAATCTTACTTCTTGCCCTTGAGGTTTTTACGAACTTTAACCACTCGTAAGAAGGGGTCTTGTTGGGATGGGTGATGATTTCCACCACATCTCCGTTTTGAAGCTTGTAGTCTAAGGGCACTATCCTGCCGTTTACCCGAGCACCAGCACAGTGATTTCCTATGTCGGTGTGAATCTTGTAGGCAAAGTCTACGGGTGTTGAGCCCTTTGGAAGAACCACGAGGTCACCCTTTGGAGTAAAGACGAAAACCTCCTCCGAGAAAAGCTCACTTTTTAGGTTTTCAAGAACCTCAGAAGGGTTATTACTTCCCTGTAGGTTTTCAACGAGCTCTCTGAGCCACTTGTATATTTCCGCATCCTCAGGAGGTTTTCCCTCTTTGTAAGCCCAGTGGGAAGCTATTCCCTTTTCCGCCCTTTCGTGCATCTCCCAAGTTCTTATTTGAAACTCCACGAGCTTTCCTTTATCCGCAACTACCGTAGTGTGCAGGGATTGGTATAGGTTTGGTTTTGGCAAGGATATGTAGTCCTTAAACCTTCCCGGAACGGGTTTAAAGAGGTTGTGAATTATTCCCAAAACTGCATAACACTCAGGAACGGTATTTACGATTATCCTCACACCCAAAATGTCGTGAACGTCCTCTAAACCTATACCTTTCCTTTTGGTTTTTTCCCATATGCTGTAGTAGTGTTTTAGCCTGTAAGATATCTCCGCTTTTATACCAGCTTTTTCAAGGGCACTTTTTACTTTGGGCAAGACATATTTTTTTAGGTAATTCTCCAACTCCCTTCCGTATTGCTGGACGAACTTCTTCACTTTTTCGTATTCACTGGGGAATAGGTACTTAAAGGCGAGGTCTTCAAGCTCAGTCTTTATCTTCCAAACGCCGAGCCTGTGGGCTAGGGGAACGAATATCTCTAAGGTTTCCTTAGCTATCCTTCTTCTCTTTTCCTCTTCAAAAACCCACAGAGTTCTCATGTTGTCAAGTCTGTCCGCAAGCTTAAGAATTATCACCCTTGGGTCCTTTGCGGTTGCAAGGATTAGCTTTCTGTAGTTCTCCACTTGGTCTGACTTGTACTTTATCTTCCCTATCTTAGTCACGCCCTCAACGAGGTTAGCAACGCTTTCCCCAAACCTTTCCTTTACTTCCTCGTAGGTGGCATCCGTATCCTCTAAGACATCGTGTAGCAGAGCTGCAATAATAGTTTCTGAGTCCATTCCAAGGTTTGCAAGGATGTTAGCTACACTTACGGGATGGACTACATAAGGCTCTCCCGTTTTTCTCTTTTGGTCTTTGTGTTTTTCCTTGGCAAACTCGTAGGCTTTTAGGATTAACTCCTTGTGGTGGGGATATCTCTCAAGTAGTGGAACTACTCCTTCGTCTATATCGGCTTTATTTATCTTAGTAGTCATTAAAATAAATATAAGTTTAAGGGGAGAAGATGAAATGATTCTGGGAAGGCTTCTAAGGTCCTTTTCAAGCAATATTGGAATTGACTTAGGAACTGCCAATACCGCTATTTTCTTAGAAGGAAAGGGTATAGTCCTATACGAGCCCTCCATAGTGGCGATAGACACCAAAACGAAAAAGGTTATTGCGGTAGGAAAAGAAGCAAAAGAAATGATAGGAAAGACGCCAGAAAACATACAGGCAATAAGACCCCTCAGACACGGGGTGATTACGGATTTTGAAGTGACCCAAGTAATGCTTACCTACTTCATAAAGCGCGTAATAGGAGGCTCCTTCTTTAAACCCAAGCCCATAACCGTGATAGGCGTTCCAACGGGAATAACGCCCGTTGAGAAAAGAGCGGTAATAGACGCTGCAAAGAGTGCTGGAGCTCGGGAGGTTTATTTAATTGCAGAACCTATGGCTGCAGCAATAGGTGCTGGACTCCCCATAGAGGAACCCATAGGAAACATGATTGTAGACATTGGAGGAGGAACTACTGACATAGCGGTGATATCCTTGGCGGGTATAGTCGTGTCTAATTCCTTGAGGGTGGCAGGAGACGAGATGAACGAAGCGATAATTCAATACATAAAGAGAAAGATGAACCTCCTAATAGGGGAACAAACCGCAGAGAAGATAAAAATAGAGCTCGGAAGTGCAATAATGGAAGAAAAAGAGGTGCAAATGGAGATTCGCGGAAGGGACTCTACCGGTCTTCCTAAAACCATAGTGATAACTAACCACATGATTACCGAAGCCTTAGAGGATACGGTTAATTCAATAATAAACGCCATTAGAACTGCTTTGGAAAAAACTCCTCCTGAGCTTGCCTCCGACATTGCGGACCGGGGAATAGTTCTTGCAGGAGGTGGCTCACTTCTGAGAAACTTAGACAAAAAGATTGAGCAGGAATTAGGTATAAAGTGTAGTTATGCGGAAGAGCCCCTTACCGCCGTTGCCAGAGGACTTGGAAAGGTTCTTGAAAACATTGAGCTCATAAGGAGAATTTCTATGGAATGAGCCTTGCAAAGAAACACCTTCTCGCTTTATCGTTTCTAATCGTTGGTCTGTCCCTTTTTTTAATTCCTCCAAACAGCCCACCTTTGCGTTTTTTAGCGCAGGTCTCTTACTTTATACTCTTACCAGTCTTAAAAATCCAAAAGGAGATAGAAGAGGAAGTAGAAAAATCTCTCCTGCTTTACGAGAACTTTAAGGAAAACTTAAAGCTTATAACGAAACTCAGAAAGTTAGAGCAAGAAAACAAGATTTTAAAGCGAGAACTCCAAAGCTACAAAACCCTTGTAAATAAAATAGAAAAAGACCTAAACCTTCAATTCAAGCCGGAAGTAAGGTATGCGATTTCCAAGATTGTGTTTTACGACCCTTCGGGTAGCGACAAATTTTTCATAATTTTAGGAGGAAAGGACAAGGGAATAAAGAAAGGGAGTATCGTAATCTCTCAAGGTATAGTTTTGGGAGTGGTGGACGAGGTTTATCTAAGCACGAGTAAGGTGATAACTCTGTTTAACGAAAACTGCTCCCTGCCTGCAAAGGTTGATTCCGTAGATAAGGTTTACGTATATAAGGGCGGATTTCCGGAGGGCATGCTCCTTTACGTAGACATTGGAGACAATCTTCCTAAGGATGGAGTAGTTTACTACAAGGACTTAAGCCTTAAAGTTCCAGAAGTCCCGATAGGAAAGATAACGAAAGTTTCCCTTCAAAACAGCCCCTTTTTTAAAGAAGTAAAAGTGAAACCCTTTCTTTCTCCAAGAGAAGTGGAATTTGTCGTAGTTTTCGTAGAGGAGTAAAGAATTTGGTTATAAATTATTAGATTACTTAATCCACCTGTTGGGAGTGGAAGCATGTGGCAAGAGTACGATGGTTGTGGAGTAGGTTTTATAGCGGACATTTACGGAAGAAAGAGCCACGAGCTCTTAGTGCGAGGAATAGAAGCGGTTAAGAATTTAACCCACAGAGGAGCCATAGGAGGGGACGGGAAAACGGGAGACGGAGCGGGAGTTCTTACGGAGATTCCAAGGAAATTTTTCTTAAAAGAGATAGATAGACTTGGGTATAAGCTTGCGGACGAAAACGCCCTTGCGGTTGGAGTGTTCTTTTTATACGAGCCCATTGAAGGGAAAATAGAAGAAGTCTTTTATAAGGAAGGGATAAAAGTTCTTGGGTGGAGAGAGGTTCCTATAAATCCCGATGCGGTGGGAGAAGTTGCCCTAAGGGTAATGCCCACCATAAAACAACTCTTCTTAGACATGTCAGACATTCCAGAAGAAAAGAGAGAGCTCAAGCTCTTCTTTGCAAGAAGACAGATTGAGAAAAAGTACGAAGATAAAGTTTACATTCCTTCCCTTTCAACGAGAACTATAGTCTACAAGGGCATGCTAGTAGCTCCCCAGCTTGACAGGTTCTATCCAGACCTTTTGGACGAAGACTACGAGACCTCTTTCGTAATCTTCCACCAGAGGTATTCTACTAACACCCTACCAAACTGGAGATTAGCCCAGCCCCTTAGATACTTGGCTCACAACGGAGAGATAAACACCATTCAAGGAAACAGAAACTGGATGCTCACCCTCCAAAACGAGCTAACACACGAAGTATTTGAAGGAAGGGAAGAGCTAATAAAGCCCTTAGTATCCCACGAAGAGAGCGACAGCGCCTCCTTAGATAGAGTATTTGAACTCCTGCTTTTAGCGGGATATTCTCCTGCTCACGCTATTTACATGCTCATTCCCCCCGCGTGGGAAAGCATGCCAGACATTCCAGAAGAGGTAAGGACTTTCCTTGAATATCAATCACTCCTTATGAAGCCTTGGGACGGGCCTGCGGCAATAGCCTTTACGAACGGAAAAGAAATTGGAGCCCACCTTGACAGGAACGGCCTTAGACCAGCAAGGTACGTGATAACGGAAGACGGACTCGTAGTCCTTGGCTCAGAAGTTGGAATTGTTGACCTATCGGGTAAGAAAATTGTGGAAAAGGGAAGACTCGGACCCGGAGACACGCTTTTAATAGAGCTTGGAAAAGGAAGGATAAGGAAAACTGAAGAAATTTTAAAGGAGCTTGCTTCCCAAAAACCCTACAGGGAATGGATAGAAAGAAATCTGCTAAGACTTTCTGAAATTGAGAAAAACTATAAACTTGAAGAGCCAAAGGAGGACCCAGAAAGAATAAGGAAGCTCGTAGCCTTTGGATGGACCGAGGAAGAGATTAAGAACTCCATAAAGTATATGGCGGAAACTGGAAACGAGATGACTTGGGCTATGGGAGACGACACGCCCTTGCCCCCACTTTCCGAAAAGCCCCAGCTCCTTTACAGATACTTCAAACAGAGGTTTGCTCAGGTTACCAACCCACCCATAGACCCCATAAGGGAAAGGGCGGTTATGTCCCTTAAGATGAACTTGGGATACAAGAGAAACTTCTTAAAGGAAACCGAAGAACACGCAAAGCGCCTCCAGATAGACAGCCCCATCCTTTTAGACTACCAGCTAAAAGCCATAGAAAACCAAGACAGGTTTAAGGTCGTTCGCATACCCATAGCTTATCCAAAGGAAAGGAGCTACAACATCGTAGAACTCCAAGACATGGCTGGAGAAAGAAGAATCTCTGAAATTTTAATGGACGCCCTTTACGAGGAAATACCCATTAACGACATGAGGTTAGGAATAGAAACCCTCCAAAGAAGGGTTGAGGAAGCGGTTAGAGAAGGTGCAGAGATAATCATTCTTTCCGATAAATACATAAGTAAGTATAGAGTAGCTATACCTGCCCTTCTTGCGCTATCCGCTTGCGTAAAGTACCTTGCCCGTAAGGGACTTGCCCACAAGGTTTCCTTCATAGTTGAAACGGGAGAGGCGAGAGACAGCCACCAAATCGCTTGCCTCATAGGATACGGAGCGAGCGCGGTATATCCTTACTTGGCTTACGAGGTTATCTACGAGCTTTGTAAAAAAGGAGAGATAGAGCTACCCTACGAGGTTGCAGTATTTAATTACAAGCGAGCCCTTGAAAATGGACTTCTCAAGATTATGTCCAAGATGGGAATATCTACGCTAAACTCCTACCAAGGTGCCCAGATATTTGACACCATATGCCTAAACAAGGACTTCGTAGAGGAGTTTTTCACGGGAACTCCCGTAACCTTGGAGGCGGACGGAATAGAAGAGATAGAAGCAAGCACCCTTGCAAGACACAACGCCGCTTACGAGGTTGAAGAGCCAAAGTTAGACGTTGGCGGACACATGAAACCAAGAAAGCAAGGGGAGTTTCACGCCTGGTCTCCCGAGGTAGTAAGAGCCCTTCACAAGTTCTTAAAGACGAAAAACTACGAAGATTATAGGGAGTTTTCAAGGATTGCAAACTCCCAGCATCCTACCTTTATCAGGCACCTTCTTACTTACAAAAAAGGAAAGCCCATTCCCATAGAAGAGGTTGAGCCAATAGAGAGCATACTAAAGCGCTTCGTCACGGGAGGGATGTCCCTTGGAGCTCTTTCTCCAGAAGCCCACGAAACCCTTGCGGAAGCCTGCAACAGGCTCGGTATGAAGTCTAACTCCGGAGAGGGTGGAGAGGACCCAGAGAGGTATTGGACCATAAGGAACTCCGCAATAAAGCAGGTTGCAAGCGGTAGGTTTGGAGTTACTCCTACTTACCTAGCTTCCGCTAAGGACCTTGAGATAAAGATAGCTCAAGGGGCAAAACCGGGTGAAGGGGGACAGCTCCCAGGACACAAGGTTAACGAATACATAGCTAAGCTTAGATACGCCCAGCCCGGGGTATCTTTAATATCCCCACCCCCTCACCACGACATTTACTCCATAGAAGACCTTGCACAGCTAATTCACGACTTAAAGCAGGCTAATCCCTTTGCAAGGGTTTGCGTAAAGCTCGTTGCGGAAAGGGGAGTGGGAACCATAGCGGCGGGAGTAGCAAAGGCTTACGCGGATGTAGTTCAGATAAGTGGAGCGGAAGGTGGAACGGGAGCATCTCCCTACACTTCTATTAAGAATGCAGGTAATTACTGGGAAATTGGACTCGTAGAGACCCAAAGAACCCTTATGGAAAACAAGCTCAGGGACAAGATTAGGATTAGGGTGGACGGCGGACTTAGAACGGGTAAGGATGTAATAATTGCGGCGCTCTTGGGAGCGGAAGAGTTTGGATTTGGAACCGCAGCTATGATAGCGGAAGGATGCGTAATGGCAAGGCTGTGTCACACCAACAGGTGTCCCACGGGCGTAGCAACCCAAGACCCCGAATACAGGGCAAAGTTCAAAGGAAAGGTAGAGGACGTAATGGCTTACTTCAAGGCGGTGGCTCAGGAAGTGAGGGAAATTCTTGCAGAGATGGGATTTAGAAGCCTTGACGAAATCATAGGAAGAACGGACCTCCTTGAGGTGGTGCGCTACGACGAGTATCCCGGCTCTAAGAGAATAAAGGTGGAGGCTTTACTTGAAAAGTATCCCGAAAATGTGCCAAGAAGATGCCTCGTTGAAAGAAACGACAATCCCGCTCCCAACTTCAACGACAAGATTTTAGAAGACCTTCTTCCTTACATAGAGGAAGGAATACCGGTAGAAAAAGAATACGAAATTAGAAACGTTCACAGAACTATTCCTACGAAGATTAACTACTTTATCTCCCTCTTTTACGGAGATAAGGGTCTTCCGGAGGATACGATTAAGCTGACCTTTAGGGGAACTGCAGGACAGAGCTTTGGTGCCTTTAACCACAGGGGCGTTAGCCTAACCCTTATTGGGGAAGCCAACGACTACGTAGGAAAGGGAATGTACGGGGGAAGGATAGTTATAATTCCCACTGGCGTTGAAGAGACGGACAAAAACGTAATTATGGGTAATACCTGTCTGTACGGTGCTACGGGCGGTGAGCTTTACGCTGCAGGCGTTGCGGGAGAAAGGTTTGCGGTGAGAAACAGCGGAGCTACCGCGGTAATAGAGGGAGCGGGACTCCACTGCTGTGAATACATGACGGGAGGTAGGGTAGTAGTTCTTGGAAAGGTAGGTTTTAACTTAGGAGCGGGAATGACGGGAGGATACGCTTACATACTGGACGAGGACAACACCTTAGAAAAGAAGCTAAACTACGCTTACGTTTATGCAAGAAGGCTCGTAGGAGAAGAAGAAATAAACGAGCTCAAAGAGCTTATAGAAAAGCACTACGCTTATACGAAAAGCCCAAAGGCTAAGAGAATTCTTGAAAACTGGGAAGAATACCTAAGGAAGTTCTGGAAGGTTATTCCCTTAGAGCAGTGCCACAGAGACCCATACGGAGACAGCGACGCTTGCGAGGTTGAGATATTAGGAAAAAGATAAAACTACTGTCTTTCTCCCTCTTTGACACCGGGGAGACCATTCTTGGCGCCCTCGTCGTTTCTACCTTCTTCCCCCTTTACATAACGAAGCGCATAGACGTAAAGCTCTATTCTTTCCTTTACGCTTTAACGCTCTTTCTTTCCTTTGGTTTGGCGCTCTTACTTGGAAAAACTGCAGACCAAAGGGCTCTTAGAAAACCCTTTTTTGTCTTGTTTTCCACTCTCACCGCTACAGCTTGCTTTTTTATATACCTTAGTTTTCCTTCTCCTTTAGTGTCCCTATTTTGGTTTCTTCTTATGATTCTTTTTCACCAGCAGGCACTCGTTTTTTACAACTCACTGCTTTTAGGCTTTCAGGAGAGGGGGTTTGCTTCGGGTCTTGGCGTTGCTTTTGGATATTTGGGCTCTGCCTTTGCCCTTTTATTTCTTGCGAAAAGTCTAAAAGAGCCTGAGGTGTATGCTGTCGTTGGAATGCTGTTTTTTCTACTCTTTTTGCCCTCTTTAAAGTTTCTTGAAAATCCTTCGCTGAAGACCAAACTTTCCTTTAAAGAAGTCCTAAAAGACAAAAGATTTGTTTTATTTATTCTTTCTCTGCTTTGTCTTACAGAAGTTGCAAACACTTTAATAGCTATGATGGGGGTTTATTTGAGGGAGGTCTTTCACTTTGAGAGGGAAACTATATACAGAGTTATAGGACTTTCGGCGTTTGGCGGGATTGTGGGAGGCGTATTTTGGGGAAAGGTTACGGACGCTTTTGGCGTGAGGAGAGTCTTTCCCTTTGGATTTTTTCTGTGGAGCGTTTTTCTTATACTTTTATTCTTCTCTTCGGAAGACTTCATCTATCCTGTGGGATTGCTTGCGGGATTTTCTTTGGCTCACCTTTGGACTACTTCGCGCGTATACATAACAAACGAATTTGCTCAAGAGAGCGTAGCCCTTAGGATGTCCTTCCTTTCTCTTAGCGAACGCATAGCCTCAAGCGTAGGACTCTCCTTCTTCTCCTTTATGTTATTCCTTACCGAAGGTAATTACAAGCTGTCAGCCCTAAGTATGATTGTTTTTCCCCTGCTGGGAGCGGTGCTCTATTGCAGGTCTCTAAGAAGCAGATGAATTAAATTAATAATACTCTTTGAAGGAGGTTATTATGCCCTGGGCAAGGACTGAGGACCTAATAGACCTCACCAAACGCTTTAGCACGATACAGATTGTAGAGGGGAAAAACGCAACGAGCGTGCACGTAGCAAAGGAAGAGCTCATAGACCTTTTAAAGGTTCTCAAAGAGGAAAAGAATTACAAGCTATTCTTAGACCACTCCGTGGTGGATTTAAAAGAGCTGTTGGAAAAGGAAAAGGACTACAACAAGGCCGTAAAGGAAAACCTTATAGCCTTTCCTGAAGACAAACTCTCAAGGTTTCAAGCTTTTTACATACTGTACAACGTAGACGAGAGAAAAAGGCTAATCGTAAAAACGAGAACGGACGGAAAGCTCCCAACCATAGAGAAGCTCTGGTTTGCAGGAAAGTGGGCAGAAAGGGAATGCTACGACATGTTCGGAATAGAGTACGAAGGGCACGAAAACCTCGTAAGGGCGTTCCTGTGGGATACCTATCCTTACTTTCCATTAAGGAAGGACTTCCCCTTGGAGGGAATTCCGGAGCAGGAACTTCCCTCTTTAAACGAAGTAGTGTTTGGAGAGAACTTAGAGGGGGTTATGAATTACGACCGCATGCACACCCGCGTTCCCACCTTAGAAGACCTTGAGATAACTCAGAAAAATAGACTCAAGAAGAAGGCTCAGATAGTCCTAAATTGGGGTCCCCTGCACCCTGGGACTCACGGGACTATGTGGTTCTTATTTGACCTTGAAGGGGAAAGAGTAGTTCAGAGTGACGTAATTCTTGGACAGCTCCACAGGGGCGTAGAAAAACTCGCAGAACACCAGATGTACAACCAGTTTCTCGTTTACACCGACAGAATGGACTACCTTTCCGCCCTTTGCTCTAACCAAGCTTGGGTAGTAGCAATAGAAAGACTTATGGGAATAGAGGACAAAGTCCCTCCAAAGGCTAAGTACATAAGGACTATGCTATCGGAGCTCCAAAGGATTAATTCCCACCTTCTTTGGCTTGGAACTTACGCCCTTGACCTTGGAGCGCTCACTATATTCCTTTATGCCTTTAAAGAGAGAGAAAAGATAATGGACATCTTGGAAGGAATTACGGGAGCACGCCTTACGATTTCCTATCCAAGGATTGGCGGAGTCCGTATGGACCTCCCCGAGGGAGCCTTAGAGGTTATAAAGGCATTTATAAAGAGATTTCCTCAAGAGTTAAAGGAGTGGGAGACCATCCTAACGAGAAACAGAATATGGATTAGGAGAAACAAGGATGTGGGAGTTATAACGAAGGAAGACGCATTCTATCACGGCGTTACGGGGCCAGTTATAAGGGGTTCGGGAATTCCCTACGACATTAGGAAGTTTGAGCCTTACGATGCTTACGGCGAGGTGGAGTTTGACATTCCCGTAGGAGAAGTAGGGGACTGCTACGACAGGTATCTCGTTCGCATAGAAGAAATGAGGCAAAGTGTTCGCATAATTGAGCAATGCGTTGCAAAACTTGAAAAGATGTCTAAAAATGAGCCCTTCTTCTACAGCGGAGACGGAAAAGAGCTAAAGCTGTCCCTTGACGGAATAGGGCTAAAACCACCAATGGGAGAGATTTACTCCTCAGGGGAAAACCCAAGAGGGGAGCTTGGATTCTACGTTTTCTCCACTGGAGGAACTTCCCCTTATAGGGTAAAGATAAGACCACCCTCTTATTACAATCTCTGTATATACCCCCACCTTATGAAGGACAGGTTCGTGGCGGATGCGGTAACCATTCTGGCAAGCATAGACCCCGTTGTTGGAGAAACCGACAGGTGATAAGAAAGATGAAAATCTTAATGATAGACAACTACGACAGCTTTACTTATAACCTCGTTCAGTATTTAGGAACCCTTGGAGCGGAGGTTATAGTAAAGAGAAACGACGAGATAAAACCCGAAGAGGTAAAGGAGATAAATCCAGACGGTATAGTGATATCTCCCGGTCCTTGTACTCCAAAGGAGGCGGGCATTTCCGTAGAGGTTATAAGGAAGTACTACAAGGAGTATCCAATTCTTGGGGTTTGTCTTGGACACCAATCCATAGGTTATGCCTTTGGTGCAAACATAGTAAGGGCAAAGAGACTCATGCACGGAAAGACCTCAGAGATAACCCACACAGGTGAAGGAATATTTAAGGACATTCCCTCGCCTTTTACTGCTGTTCGCTACCACTCACTCGTAATAGACGAAAAAACCCTTCCAAAAGAGCTAAAGATTACCGCACGCTCCGAGGACGGAGAGATAATGGGAATTCAGCACGTTGAATATCCGCTCTACGGCGTTCAGTTTCATCCCGAATCCGTTTTATCAGAATACGGAATGAAGATATTAGAAAACTTCCTAAACATAGCTTATGAGCACTCCCAGAAAAAAGCTATCCCATGAAGCGCTACATTTACAAGCTGCCCGAAGAGGAATTTTACGAGTTTTTGCTAAAATACCCCTTTGGGGTAGAAGTTCTAAAGAAAAATGGGGAGATAACCTTTGCCACCTACGAGCCTATAGGAGAGCTTTTGCCCTTAAAAGTAGAAGAGGTAAAAACGGACTGGCAAAACTGGAAAGAAAGCTTTAAGCCCGTAGAGGTGGAAGACTTCGTAATTCTTCCCCCTTGGAAAAAGCCTATTTTCATAAAGCCGGGAATGGCCTTTGGAACGGGGCTTCACCCAACTACCCAGCTCTGCATAAAAGCGATTAAGGAACACCTTCAAGAGGGTTGGAGCGTTCTTGACGTTGGGACGGGCAGTGGAATCCTTGCAATAGTTTCTAAGATGCTTGGAGCTTCTAAGGTTTTAGGGATAGACATATCAGAAGAAGCAATAAGAGAATGCAGAGAAAACGCAGGGCTAAACGGCGTTGAAGTGGAGTGCATAAAGGCTCAGCCAAGGGAGATAAGCGGGGAGTTTGACCTCGTAGTTGCAAACTTAGAGATAAAAATCTTTGAAGAGGTCTTAAAAGACATCCTTCCCAAGATAAGGAAAGTTGGGATATTCTCTGGTTTGTACAGGGAAGAAGACTTAGAAAGGTTTTCCAAGCTCCTGAACGAGCCACCGACAAAGGTTTACGAGCAAGAAGACTGGTTTTGCGTGGTCGTAATGTATAATTAATAAAATGGTAAAAACCTTTGCCTTTGGATTTCCAAAGCTCGGTGAGAAGAGGGAGTTCAAAAGCCTTTTAGAAAACTACTGGAAAGGAAAAATCTCCCAAGAGGAACTTCTAAAGGGAATACGGGAGCTAAACCTCTGGCGAATTTCCCTATATTCTCAAAGTGTTGACTTAATTCCTTCCAACGAGCTTTCCCTTTACGACTTTATGCTTGACACCGCTGTAATGGTTGGGGCGATTCCCTCACGCTTTGGGGAGTATAAGGGTCTTGAGACCTATTTTGAGATGGCAAGGGGCAAAAACGCCCTTGAGCTTACCAAGTGGTTTAATACCAATTACCACTACCTCGTTCCGGAGCTTGAAGGGGAAAGCTTTAGGCTTTTAGAAAATAAACCCCTTAAAGAGTATAAGTTTTTCAAGGAAAAGGGCTACGAAACAATTCCCCAGATAATAGGTCTTTACACCTTCCTTAAGCTCTCAAAGGCTCCCAAAAGGGTTGAAGAAAGCGGACTTCCCGTAGTTATTCTTGAAAAGCTTGATACGAGAGAGAGACTTGAAAGGTTTGCGGAAGCCCTCCTGCCAGTTTATAAAGAGCTCCTTTTGAGCCTAAAAGAAGCTGGAGTCAAAAGGGTTCACTTTGAAGAGCCTGCCCTCGTTATGGATACGGAGGGCTACGAGTGGGATGTCGTTGAAGGAATTTACAAGGAACTCTCAAGTGTAGGAATAGATGTAGGAATCATCACTTACTACGACAGCGTTTCTGACTACGAAAGGTTCGTAAGCCTTCCGGTAAAGGCACTTCACTTTGACCTCGTTTCTAATCAGGAAAACCTTAAAAATCTCAAGGAAAAGGGCTTTCCCAAGGACAAGGAGCTTATAGCGGGAATAATAAACGGAAGACAGCCTTGGAGGGCAAACCTAAAGGAAAAGCTCAGTCTCGTTGAAGAACTTTTAAGGATTTCCGAAAACCTCGTTATTTCTAACGCCTCGCCCTTATACCACTTGCCCGTGAGCGTAGAGCCTGAAGACGAGCTTCCCGAAGGCTTAAAGGAAAGGCTTGCCTTTGCAAAGGAAAAGCTACAAGAGTTAAAGCTTCTAAAGGATGCCTTAAACGGAGACCAAGAAGCCCTAAAAGCGGTAGAGGAATCCGAAAGGGTTATGACCTCGGTTTATGCGGAAAATCCAGAGGTCAGAAAAAGGGTTGCATCTCTTAAAGAAGAAGACTTCAGAAGGGAACTCCCATACCAAGAAAGGGTTAAGATTCAAAGGGAAATCCTAAAGCTTCCCCTATTTCCTACGACGACCATAGGCTCCTTCCCCCAAACGGAGGACCTAAGGAAAGCAAGAACGGACTACAGAGCGGGCAAGATGTCAGAAGAGGAATACAAGAGCTTTATCAGGGAAAAGATTAAATACGCTATAGAGGTCCAAGAAGAGCTTGGCTTAGACGTTTTGGTTCACGGGGAGTTTGAGCGCTCCGACATGGTTGAGTTCTTTGCCATAAAAATGGACGGAATAGCTACCACGAAGCACGGATGGGTTCTCTCCTACGGCTCAAGGGTTTATAGACCGCCCATAATCTACGGAGATGTCTCAAGACCTAAACCTATGACCGTAGAGGAGATTACCTACGCCCAATCTCTTACCAATAAACCCGTTAAGGGAATGCTTACGGGTCCAGTGACTATACTAAACTGGAGTTACTACAGGGAAGACGTTCCCAAGCGCGAAATAGCTTACCAGATAGCCTTAGCCCTTCTTGACGAAGTAAAGGACCTTGAAAAGGCCGGAATAAAGGTCATTCAAATAGACGAGCCAGCCTTCAGAGAAGGGGCTCCCCTCAAAAAGAAGGACTGGCCAGAATACTTTGACTGGGCTATTAAAGCCTTTAGGTTGTGCTCAAGGGCAAAGCCCGAAACCCAGATTCACACCCACATGTGCTATTCCGAGTTTAACGAAATTATTGAGTACATTTACGAAATGGACTTTGATGTGATATCCATAGAGGCTTCAAGGAGTAAGGGAGAAATCATAGAGGCATTTGAAAGGTTCAAGGGATGGGACAGACAGATAGGTATAGGGGTTTACGACATTCACTCCCCCGCAATACCTACCAAGGAAGAGATAAAAGCAATAATGGAGAGGGCTATGAAGGTCCTTCCAAAGGAGCTCCTTTGGGTAAACCCTGACTGCGGACTAAAGACGAGAAGGTGGGAAGAGGTCATTCCCGCACTTAAAAACATGGTTGATGCGGCAAGAGAGTTAAGACAAGAGGCGGGCGTTAAGGTTTAACCCCGTTCTCTTTTGGGCTCTCTTTTGTTTGCTTTTTTAGGTTCAGGAGTCTTTGGTAATTCCTTATTTAAGCCAAAAAGCTCCATCAACTCTTTTTCTATGTCGTCCCTTACCCTTCTAAACTCAAGGATAGTGTCCGCTTTTGGGGGTTCTATGTGGAGGTTTTCTCTCCTCTTGTGGGAAGGCACGAACTCTACTTTCTCTTTTATGTCGTTGTCTAAGATTACGAGTATGTCTAATTGTTTGAAGGGTATTTTCCTCAAGGGCTTGGGGTAGAGGCCTTTTGTGGGATAACCTTTTTCTTTCAAAACCTCGTAAACCTTTGGGTTTACTGTGTTTTCAGGCTCAAGACCTGCTGAAAAGACTTCTACCTGAGTTCCAAGGTTGGAAAGAAGCTTCCTTGCTATAGCTTCCGCAATGAGTGCCCGCACTGCCCCCTTTTTACTGACGAATCCGATTTTCATAAACTTTATTTTAATTGCCCAAGGGTTCTTAAAACCTCTTTAAAACGAAAATTATGTAAAGAACGAGAGCAAAAAAGAAAATCCCCGTCAGAATTCTTACCCACCGCTTAAAGCCCTTAAGCTTAAAGTCCATAATTAATAAATTTAACTTCCTTTAGAATAAAACTCATGTTCAGTATGACGGGTTTTGGAAAAGGGGAGTACGAAAACGAAAGCTGGAAAGCCACAGTTATTATGCGCTCCTTAAACGGAAAAGGTTTAGAGATTTCCCTGAGAATGCCCCACTACTTACTTCCCATAGAAAAGGACATTAAAGACAGGATTAGCTCAAAACTAAAAAGGGGGACGATAACCGTTTACATAGACCTTGAGCAAAAAGTAGTCAAGCCTCCTGTAGATACGGAAAAGCTAAAGGCAAATGTGGAGATGTTAAAAGAGCTCGTGAGTAAGCTCAACCTTGCCCCTTCAGACGACAAGATTCTTGACTACGCTTGGAGGTATTCCGAAAAGGCTGAGTTTGAGATTGAAGAGGAGTTAAAAACCGTCGTTTTGAAAGCGGTAGAAAGAGCCCTTGAGGAGCTCCTTGAGAGTAGGAAAAAAGAGGGTGAAGCCCTAAAAAAGGACTTAGAGGAAAGAATAAGGAGAATAGAGCAATACCTTGAGATAATAGACGAAAAGAGGGACGAGATAAAGGAAAGGATTAAACAGAGGGTTATAGAAAGGGCTAAAGCCCTAAACCTCCCAGAGGAGCATCCCACAGTTTTAAACGAGCTTATGTTTTTGCTTGAGAAGTACGACGTAAACGAGGAGGTAATCCGCTTAAAGGCTCACATAGAGAGATTCAAAAGGCTTTTGGAAAGTAATGAAGAGGTAGGAAGGAAAATAGAATTCTTAGCTCAGGAGATGCACAGGGAGATAACGACCTTGGGAAACAAAATCCCTGATTTTTCTGAATACACCGTGGAGATAAAGAGCGAGATAGACAAAATAAAACAACAGGCTGCAAACGTAGAGTAACTAAACCTTTGAGTGGGCTTGTTTTTCTAAAAAGCTTACGAGGTGTTTAAACTTCCTGTCCTGTGCTTTCTTTTCTTCTACCTTCCTTATGGCGTGAATTACGGTAGTGTGGTCTTTCTTTTTGAAAACTCTTGCTATCTCTATTAGGCTTGCGGAGCACACCTTCCTGCAGAGATACATAGCTATCTGTTTTGCTTCGGTAATCTTCTTGTTCTTTTTGTCCGAAAGGAGGTCCTCAACGCTAAGGGCGTAGTAGTTTGCAACGAACTCCAAGATTTTCTCTAAGGAGTTTTTCTCCTTTCTTTCCGGTAGTTTTTCAAAACCCCTGAGCTTTATGAGTTTTATCTTCCCCTCTATCTCCCTTACGTTTTTCGTGTTGTGGAGAAGGTATTCAACGATTTCTTTTTTAGGCTCTACACCAAAGGCTTTTAACTTTTCTCTGATAATCTTTAACTTCGTTGAGGGGTCAAGCTCTATCTCAACGAGAATTCCTCCCTCAAACCTGCTAACGAGCCTGTCGGAAACCCCTTTTAGTTGCTGGGGGTGTCTGTCGGAAGCCAAAACTATCTGTTTTCCCAAAAGGTAGAGAGTGTTGAAAATGTTAAAGAACTCTATCTGGGTTCTCTCCTTTCCACTTAAAAACTGAACGTCGTCAAGTAAAAGCATGTCAACGCTTTTATACTTGTTTCTAAACTCGTTTATCCTTCCTTCCTTCAGAAAGGAGACCATTTCTTCTGCAAAGTCGTTAGCAGAAGAATATATAACTCTGTATCCTCTTTTCTTCGCTTCGTTGCCTATGGCTTGGAGAAGGTGAGTTTTCCCAGTCCCTACGCTTCCGTAAATGAAAACGGGATTGTAAAGATAACCGGGGTTTTCTAAAACCTCTTTTGCAATCTCGTAAGCAAAGCGGTTTCCTTCTCCCACTATAAAGTTCTCAAAGCTGTAGTTTGGATTTAAGAAGTCTTCTACTACTTGAGTCTTTGGAGATTCGCTTTCTTCCTTTTGAAGAATCTCTACTCTTTCTTTTATCCAGCTCTCTTCCAAGGTAAGCAGAAGGGTCTCAAGCCACTCTTTATACTCTTTATTGGGGGCTACGAAGACGACTTTACCATTTCTTTCGTCAATCCTAAACTTCTTTAGAAATTCCCGTGCAAAGGAGTCAGCGTTTTCCAAAGCCTTTATTATAGCTTGCAGCTCCATTTCTACCGGAATAGAAATTATGCAAAAAAGAAAGAGGCAGGGAAAGAGATTTTACCAAAGGGAATAAAAGACTTCGGACTGAAAACCAAAATTATTTAAATAGTGATAAAAACTTTTCCCTTTCCAACGGAGGGCGTTCAAGGACCTCCAGATTCTCGTAAAGGTGTTCTTTTCTCTTCATTCCGATAAGGTAGGTCCCCACTCCCGGGGTGCTTCTGACAAACTGAATCGCTACATGCACGTCCTTTTCAAGCCCAAAGAACTCTTTCAGCTTTTGTGGAACCCTTCCTATAACGTTTCCTTGATAAATGGTCGCACTTATGTAGGTGTATATACCAAGTTCCTGAGCTGCTTCTAAAGTAGAAAGCGCCTTTCCGTTTAGCAATTGATTTTTCAACTTAAAGGCTTCAAGCATTCCGAGATTGTAGGGAAGTTGAATAAACCTAAAGTGGTGGTTTTCTCCTGCCACCTGTTTTGCTATACTTACGAGCTCAGAGAGGTTTAGGTATTGGCGGGAGCTGGGGGTAAGCCTAAAGCCGTGCCAAGTTGCAAGCCCGTAATACCTGAGCTTTCCTTGGGATACCTTCTCTTCAAGTAGCTCAAAACACTCCCTTATCTTTTGGTTAAAGCGCTCGCGCTCTACGTATAGAAGTTGCTCTTCTGGATTGTGAAGAAAGTAAATGTCTATGTAATCAGTTTTTAAGTTTTCTAAGCTTTTGCTGAAACACCAGTTTATAAAGTCCCTTCCAAGGTAGTGACCCTGAGGGGTCATCTCCCTTAGGTCTATTAAGCCGGTTTTTATAAAGTTTCTCTCAAAGTATTCTCGGGGGTCTTCGCCACTTTCTACGTCGTAGGGTATGTATCCCCCCTTCGTGGAAACTATAGCCTTATCCCTTCCAATCTCCTGAAGGACTCTCCCTATAACCCTTTCACTCTTCATGTAGCGGTAGTTTATTGCGGTATCAACGACGGTTATTCCCCTTAGAATACCCTCCTTTATGGTTTCGTAGTAAAGTCTGTCGGTCTCTTCGTCAAGCTCACCCAAGTAGGTTCCTATCCCCATTTCGGAAAGTTTTAGGTCTAAAAATTCTCTGTAAAGCATGTTTTTAAATATAACCTCAATAGTGATAACATAAACGAGAAATGGAGGAAGTAGTAAAGGTTGAAAACCTATACAAGGAGATTAACGGAAGGGAAATCTTAAAGGACATCTCCTTTAGTATCTATAAGGGTGAAATCTTTTCCATAATTGGGGAAAGTGGAAGCGGAAAGACCTCTATAACGAAGATAATAGTAGGACTTTGGAAGCCCTCAAGAGGAAAGGTTCTCGTTTTTGGAAAGGACTTAAACGAGATTTCTAAGCTTGAGCTTGACGAGCTTCGCAAAGACATAGGTTACGTATTTCAGGAGGGGGCTCTTTTTGACAGCTACAAGGTGTGGGAGAACGTCGTTTTCTACTACTTGGAGCACGGAGGCTACTCGGAAAAAGAGCTAAGGGAGCTTGCCCTTGAGAAGCTACAGCTCGTTAATTTGGACGAAAGCGTTTTGGACTTATACCCTTCGGACCTCTCTGGCGGAATGAGAAAGAGAGTAGCAATAGCAAGGGCTATAGCAACAAGCCCAAAGCTCGTCATTTACGACGAGCCCACCTCGGGACTTGACCCAATAACGAGCAGGGTTATAGACAAACTCATCCTTGAGCTTAGGAATAAAACCGGTAGCACCGCTCTTGTAGTTACCCACGACATGATTTCAGCCTTTGGCATATCCGACAGGGTGATGGTGGTAGAGCAGGGAAAAGTAATAGCTATCGGAAAGCCCGAAGAGGTTTTGGAAAATCCCCACCCTTACATACAGAGCTTTGTTGGAAACTTAAGACCTTGCCTAAAGTTAAGGTGAGCTTTTAAGCGTAGACTTTCCTTTTTCTAAACATTACGTAGGCTATTATTTCCGCAACCGCTTTGTAGAACTCTGGAGATATCTCCTTTCCTACCTCTACTGAGGGATACATAGCCCTTGCAAGCTCTGGTTTTCTTACAATGGGAATGTCGTGCTCTTTTGCTACTTCTATAATCTTTTCCGCTACACTGCCTTTTCCCTTTGCCACGACTACGGGAGCCTTATCCTTATCGGGGTCGTATCTGAGGGCTATAGCTATGTGTTCTGGGTTCGTTATAACTACGCTTGCCTTTGGAACTTCCGCTATCATTCGCGTCCTTGCAAGCTGGCGCATTTTTGCCCTTAACTTTGCTTTCACTTCTGGATTGCCCTCAAGCTGTTTAAACTCCTCCTTTAGCTCTTGTCTTGACATCATTATCCTCTTTTCGTATTGCCACTTTCTAAAGGCAAAGTCCAAGAGAGCAATAAGAAAAGCCAAAACCCCAAGAAGTATCAAGAGGGTAAAAAGAATCTTTAAAAACCTCTCAAGGCTCTGGGAAAGCTCAATTGCGGAAGAAAGAAGCAAAAACTCTACGCTTCCCTTTAGGAAGAAAAGGGCTACCCCTATGAGCAATACAGCTTTTAGGCTGTTTTTAAATAGGTCAAACAAAGTATTTAAAGAAAAGATTCTCTTTAGTCCCTCAAAGGGGTTTAGTCTTTCTACCTTAAAGCTAAGGGGCTTTAGGGTAAAAATAAATCCAAACTGGGCTACGTGGGCTACCACTACAACCACTACTGATAGGAAAAATAACGGAACTAAAACCTTTATGGTTTCTGAATAAATTCTCTCAAAGACCTCGGAAAGCGAGTCAATCTCTCCTTGAGCGTAGCCCGTTAAAACCAAAAAAGCCCAAACAATCTCCTTTACTATGTAACCCCCAAGGAATAGGAGCGCAAGACTTCCTACGAGGACGACTAAGGAAGAAGCTATTTCGTGGCTCTTTGCTACGTTTCCCTCTTCTTTCAGTTTTCTTCTTCTGTAAGGTGTCGCCTTTTCCGTTTTGTTTTCTTGCGCCATTATTCCCCTATTATCTTAATAACTACCCTCTTTGGTCTTTGTCCGTCAAACTCCGCGTAAAAGATTTCTTGCCACGGTCCCAAGTCAAGCTCTCCGTTAGTTATGGGAAGAACTACCTGAAGGTGGGTTAAAAGGTTCTTAAGGTGAGCATCTCCGTTATCCTCCCCAGTTCTGTGGTGTTTGTAGTCTTTGCGATAGGGTGCGAGTTTTTCCAGCCACTCCCATATGTCCTCGTGAAGTCCCTCCTCGTCGTCTTGAATAATAACCGAGCTCGTAAGATGCATAGAAGAGACGAGACACAGCCCCTCTTTTACTCCGCTTTCCTTTACCGCCTTTTTCACCTCGTCGGTAATCCTTATTAACTCCCTTCTCTTTTTCGTGTTAAAAACTAAGTACTTCGTATAGGACTTCATAGCTCCACCCTTATGCTGTCTTTTCCGTCGTATTTAGGGGAAAACACCGCAAGTAAAACCGATATGTAGTCCAAGTTCTTGTAAAAGTGAACCGCTCCCTTTGGAATAAAAGCCACATCTCCTTCTTCTAATACCTCCCTCTTTCCCTCAAGGTATAGCTCTCCTCTTCCCTTCAAAAGGATAAAAGTAAGGTCGTGCTCCGCGTGATAGTGGGGCACTTCTGAGGTTTTTATGAAAACGAGAAGCTGGGTTAAATTCTCCGTTTCGTTTAGTTTTATCGCCTCTATATCTTTTACCACCTCCGTTTTTGCTTTTATGTCGTTGTCCAAAAGCCACACCATAGAGGGGTTAAACATCTTCATAACTCAATCTCCTCAAAGGACTTAATTTTTATAAATTCTTCTGAGGGCTCAATTCCTTCTCTGACCGACTGAATAACTTTAAAACCAGCCTCTTTTGCCGCTCTTAGCTCCTCTGGATTGTCGGATATAAAGAGCACCTCCTCGGGTTTTAGTCCTATTTTTTCCGCAATTCTTAGGTAAGACTCCTTTTCTTTTTTGCTTCCTATTTTCGTGTCAAAGAATCCAGAAAATAGGTTCAGCAGGTTTCCGTATTGGTTGTAAGAAAAGAAAAGCTCCTGAGCCTTAACGGAGCCAGAAGAGTATACGTAAATCGGAATACCCTTTTCGTTCCACTCCTTAATCTTTTTGTAGGCATCCTCATAGAGGGGAGCTTTTAACTCCCCCTTTTTGAAGCCCTCTTCCCATATGTAGCCCTGAAGCTCTTTTAGGGGCGTTATTTTCCTGTCTTCGTCTATCCACCTTAGAAACGTTTCCACTGCCTCTTCTAAGCTTAGTTCCTTTCCCACTTCACGGGAAGCCTCTTTGACAATTTCTCTAATCTCTGGTCTTTCCCAGTTTTTTTCTAAAAACTCCCTGAGCTTTTGCTTTGAGTAAGGAAACATAACCTCTTTTACGAAGCTTATTGGGGCTATAGTTCCCTCTATGTCAAGAAGGACCGCTTTAACCATTTACCACTTCCTCGTATTTGGGGAACTTTTCCGCTATGTCTGAGCCCGTGTATTGGGCAACCCAGCCCTCGGGAGTGGTAAAGAGCCTTATACACTTAAAGTTGGGATTTTCTCCCATGTCAAACCAGTGTTTGGTGTTTGGGGGAACGCTTATCAGGTCTCCAGCGGTGCAGTGAAGGACATAAACCTTGTCGTTGGGATGTAAGTAAAAAACCCCATCTCCGTAAACGAAGTACCTAACCTCAAAGTCGCTGTGAACGTGCTCCTTTAGGAACTTTTCCCTAAGCTCTTGCTTTTTGGGATGGTCTGGAGTCATAGCTACTACATCGTAGGATTGAAAGCCGTACATTTTTATTAGCTTGTCTATCTCGTGCTTGTAGGCTTCTAAGATTTCTTCGTCGGAGGCGTTCTCGCTCAAGGGCTTGTTTGCACTCCAGCGTTCAAAGAGAACGTTAATCTTCTTTAGCTCCTCGCTTATTTCCTTTGGGTCTGTAGTCTCTTTTAAAAGCTTGCCGTCTTCTGTATAAATTGCCAATCTGCTCATATTAATTAATGATATTTAGACACAACCTTACTTGGTAGTTTTTTAAAATTAAACTATGCGAATTATCCTTTTCTCTGGAAAGGGAGGAGTAGGAAAGACTACTATATCCGCTGCGACGGGATACAGACTTGCCCAGCTTGGAAAGAAGGTAATCATAGTTTCCTTAGACCCTGCACATTCGCTTGCGGACAGCTTTGACATTCCAGAAGAGCAAAGGCTAAAAGCCAAAGGTCTTCCCATAAAGGTGCTTGACAACTTAGAGATTCAAGAAATAGACATACAGGAAGAAATAGACAGATACTGGGGAGAGGTTTATAGGTTTATTGAACTTCTTTTTAACACTACGGGTCTTCACGAGATACTCTCGGAAGAGCTTGCGATTCTGCCCGGAATGGAAGAAGTTACGAGCTTACTTTACGTAAATAAGTATTACAACGAGGGAAAGCACGACGTTCTTATCCTTGACCTTCCTCCTACGGGAGAGAGCATACGCTTCGTTTCCATGCCAGTAGTTATGAAGTGGTACATGAAAAAGATATTTAAGACGGAAAGGCTCATAATGAAGGTAGCAAGGCCAACGGTGGGAAGGCTCACGGACGTTCCCCTTCCCGACGACGAATACTTCAAGGCATTAGAAGCCTTTTACGAAAAACTAAAGGGGGTTGACGAGATTCTCGTAAATCCCGAGATTACTTCCATTCGCATAGTTTCCAACCCCGAAAAGATGGTTCTAAAAGAAAGCCAAAGGGCGTTTCTGTACTTCCTAATTTTTGGCGTTAATGTTGATGCGGTCGTAGTCAACAAGGTTATCCCAGAGGAGATTTTTGAAGGGGAAGAGTGTGGCTTTTTCAAAAACTGGCTAAACATTCAAAGGAAGTACATTAGAGAGATTGAGGACTACTTCTCTCCCGTTCCCGTCTTTAAGGTGCCTTTGCTTGAGGAAGAGGTCGTGGGTTTGGAAAAGTTAGAAAAACTCGCACAGCTCGTTTACGGGGATGAGGACCCCTCTAAGGTATTTCACAAAGAGATTCCCTACAAGATTGAGCAAAGGGAAGGAAAGTACGTAATTCGTATAAAGGCTCCCGGGATAAAGAAGGAGGCGGTTTCTCTCGTGAAGGGAGAGGAGGAAATCGTAGTTAGAGTTGGAAACTTCAAGAGCCACATAATGCTTCCCAGAAAGCTCAGAAACTTAGAGCCAGAAAAGGCTAAGGTTGAGGCGGACGAAATACTTATTTTCATGGCATGAAAAAGGAAGACCTACAAACAGTATTAGAAATACTAAAAAAAGAATTTCCAAAGTGGAACGCTCCAGTGGTTCACATGATAGCTCAGCACAAAAAAGACCCCTTTCGCGTCCTTGTGTGTGCCCTTCTTTCAACGAGGACTAAGGACGAGCTGACCCACAGGGTATGCGAAAGGTTTTTTGAAAAAGTTAACTTTCCAGAGGATTTAATAAGGCTCTCCGAAGAAGAGATACGAAGGCTTATATATCCAGTGGGCTTTTACAGGAATAAGGCAAAACAGCTAAAAGAGATTGGAAGGATTCTCGTTGAAAATTACGGAGGGAAAGTTCCAGATACCTTGGAAGAACTCCTAAAACTTCCCGGGGTAGGCAGAAAGGTTGCAAACTTAGTCCTTTCAAAGGGTTATAACAAACCAGCAATAGTGGTTGACGTTCACGTTCACAGAATAGTGAATCGCTGGTGTTTGGTAAAGACTAAAAACCCCACCGAGACGGAGTTTAGGCTTATGGAGGTCGTTCCAAAGGAGCTTTGGAGCGAAATTAATTACCTGCTTGTAGCCTTTGGGCAGACTATATGCACCCCAAAAAAGCCCAAGTGTGAGCTTTGTCCCGTAGAAAAATACTGCGGGAAGTGTTTTTAAGTAAAATCCTTTTAAATGAGAGCCCTTATCTCGGTATACAGAAAAGAAGGTATAGAAAGGCTTGCAAAGGCTCTGCAGGAGCTTGGATACGAGATTATTTCTACGGGTGGAACCGCAAGGTATCTAAAAGAAAAGGGGATAAGCGTAGTGGAAGTCTCGGAAATAACGGAATTTCCCGAAATCCTTGAGGGAAGGGTAAAAACCCTTCACCCCAAAATTCACGGGGGCATACTCTATAGGGACTGGGTAAAAAAGGACGAAGAAGAAATCCAAAGACTTGGAATAAAGCCCATAAGCGTCGTAGTGGTAAATCTCTATCCCTTTGAGGAAAAGCTAAAGGAAGGCTTAGAAGACAAAGAGCTGATGGAGTTTATAGACATAGGAGGTCCAACTCTCATAAGGGCAGCTGCGAAGAACTTCTTTAGGGTTTTGGTTCTCGTGGACCCAGAGGACTACGACTGGGCAGTAGAAAAACTAAAAAGTGGAAATCTAACCCTTCAGGACAGGGCTTACTTAGCTTGGAAGGCCTTTTCCCACACCGCTTATTACGACGGGGTGATATCTCAGGCTTTTAAGAAGCTCTATTCAATAAACAGCTTTAACAAAGAAGAAGCCCTTCCCCTGAAGCTTTCTAAGGAGCTCAGATACGGGGAAAACCCCCACCAGAGGGGATATCTCTACCTTAATCCCTTGGAAGAGCTTGGAATTGCTCGCTCTGAAGTTCTTCAAGGAAAAGAGATGTCCTTTAACAACTACCTTGATGCGGACTCTGCGGTCAGACTTCTTTTAGAGTTTCCTAACGACAAGGTCTGCGTAATAGTTAAGCACAATAGCCCCTGCGGGGTTGCTATAGGAAAAACTACTAAAGAGGCTTTTTTGAGAGCCAAAGAAGCCGACCCAGTTTCCGCCTTTGGTGGAATAGTTGCCTTTAACGATGTAGTAGACTTAGAAACCGCAAAAGAGCTAAGCTCTATGTTCTTGGAGGTCGTAATAGCTCCCGACTACGAGCCAGCAGCCTTGGAGGAGCTCAAGAAAAAGAAAAACCTAAGGGTAATAAGGTTCTACGGGCTTCAATACGGGTTTGACATAAAGAAGGTAAGCGGTGGGTTTTTGCTTCAGGAAGAGGACTCCCTTTTATACGAAAAGCTTGAGTTTGTGACGGAAAAAAGGCCAACGGATAGCCAGATGAGAGACCTAATTTTTGCTTGGAAGGTGGTAAAGCACGCAAAGTCAAACGCGGTCGTTATAGCAAAAGAGGGTCAAACCCTTGGAATAGGAACGGGAAACGTTTCCCGTATAGACGCCCTTAAGTGTGCTATAAAGAAGGCTCAGGAACTTGGCTTTGACCTAAAGGGAGCGGTAGTTGCCTCGGAAGCCTTCTTCCCCTTTAGGGACAGCATTGACGAGATGGCAAAGGTAGGTATATCCGCAGTTATCCAACCCGGGGGCTCAATAAGGGATAGGGAAGTAATAGAGGCTTGCAACGAACACGGGATTGCTATGGTCTTTACGGGAACAAGACACTTCAGGCATTAAAAGAACAAGTCTATAGCCTCGCTTATGTGGGAAACGGGAATGACCTCTATTCCTTCTTCTTCTACTTCTAAACTCTTTGGGACTACTGCGCGCTTAAAGCCAAAGCGCTTTGCCTCTTTTATCCTTAAGTCTCCAAAGTGCACCGCTCTGACCTCTCCCGAAAGTCCAAGCTCCCCAAAGATTACCGTATCCGAAGGAATGGGCTTTTCTTTCTTGGACGAAACTATTGCAAGGGCTACCGCAAGGTCAACGGCAGGTTCTCTTACGCTCATTCCTCCTGCGACATTTACGAAAACGTCCGCATCTCTCGTGAATATTTTGGCTTCCTTTTCAAGGACTGCCAAGATAAGGGCAAGTCTGTTTGGGTCAAAACCTTGGGTCTTTCTCTGGGGGGTGGTGTAAAGAGCGGGAATTACGAGGGATTGAATTTCTAAAAGGACTGGTTTGCTACCTTCCGTGTGGGGAAAGACTACGCTTCCCGGACTTTCGGTCTTTTCGCTTATGAAGAAGGCTGAGGGCTCTGGAACCTCCTCAAGCCCCCTGTCTCCCATCTTAAAGACCGCTATCTCTCCCGTAGAGCCAAACCTGTTTTTTACTACTTTAACGATTCTGTAGAAGTTAAATCTCTCTCCTTCAAACTGAAGAATGGTATCAACTATGTGTTCCAGCACTTTTGGTCCTGCTATGCTCCCCTCCTTGGTTATCTGTCCAACTATGAAGGCTGGAACTTCCTTTTCTTTGCACCACTCGGTTATTCTGTAGGCTACCTCTCTAACTTGGCTTACTGAGCCTGCGGAACTTTCAAGCTTTTCGGAAAAGATAGTCTGAACCGAGTCAAGGACAAGGAGAGAAGGAAGCTCTCTGTCTAATGTCTCTAGGATGTTTTCAAGGTTTACCTCTGGATAAACGAGGAGGTTGGAGTTGTTTATACCAAGGCGCTTACCCCTTAGGGCTATCTGGGTTCCCGATTCCTCTCCCGATACGTAAAGAACCTTTCCGTAGTTTTGGGCAAACTTGTCAGAGACTTGTAAAAGCAGGGTTGACTTTCCTATCCCCGGCTCTCCCGCTATTAGGATTACCTGACCCTTTACTAAACCCCCTCCCAAAGCTGCGTCTAAGGTTTTATAACCGGTAGAGACCCTTTCCGTTTCTTCGCTCTCCCAAGCGCTTATGGGGAGAACCTTTGAAGCTTTGCGAACGAGAGAAAAACCCCTCTTGTAATCTACATCTAACTCTTCAACTAGGGTATTCCACCCCCCGCAGGAGGGACACCTTCCAAGCCACTTTACGGACTTATATCCGCATTCCTGACATACGTAAATAGTCCCCTTTTTTCCCATTGGGGAATTAAGTTATGTCCTCTTTTATTAGCATCAACTCCCTTATGAGGGTAGCGGGCTCAACCTCCTTGGGACAGGCGGTATTACACTTATTACAGGAAAGGCAGTGATACAGATTTCCCTCAAGGGCTTCCTTTATGCGAAGGGCTTTGTCGGTTTCCCGCGTGTCTTCCAAGAAGCGATAAATCTTTGCAAAGAAAAGGGGTCCGGCGTATTCCTCTTCAAGCACCTGAGGACAGTAAGACTGACAAGCCAAGCACAGTATGCAGTCCGCACCCTTTTCTATTTTCTTATTCACCTCCGGTGGAATGCGAACCTCCCCTTGATACTCCCTTATCCAGAGTCTGAGTCTCTTCATTTTGTTTATAACTCCTTCGCTCTCAATCACGAGGTCCTTTATAACCTCAAACTTGTCTAAGGGTTCTACCACAACTTCCTTACCAAGAAGAACATAAGGAAGCGTTTGTTCCTTGCAGGCGAGTTTTGGAAATCCGTTTATAAAAACGGTGCAGGTTCCGCAGATTCCCGCTCTGCAAAAGGCTCTAAAGGAAAGGCTTGGGTCTATCTCTTCTTTTATTTTTTGAAAGGCTCTGAGGAAGGTCATTCCCTCCTCGTAGGGAATCTCAAAGTGGTCGTACCTTTGCTCTTTTGTTTCTGGGTTAAACCTGAAGATTTTTAACTTTAAAAACATAGTTTTAATTTTAATTAGAATCTTCTTCTTTGGTAGTTTTCTCTTCTCTTTCTTTTTCTTGGCTTTTTTCAACTATTACTCTCAGGTCGTTCCTAAACCAAAGGTCCCTTTGGGGGAAGGGTATTTCTATTCCCGCTTTCCTTAGCTTGTAAAATCCGTTAGTGTATATCCAGTCCGAGAGGTCAAAAGGTGCGTGAAACACCTCTCTTATGTCAACCCAAATTCTTAGCTCAAAGATTAGCGCAGAATCCCCCATTCCTACGAAGGATACCCTTGGGGGTCTGTAGGTATTTTTGGCAAAGGGGCACTCTTTTGCTAACTCAAGAAGCACCTCTTTAACTTTTTCTGGGTCAGAGGAGTAGGAAACCGGAAAAGTAAACCTAAACCTAACGTAGGGGTCGGTAAAGGTGTAGTTAATTATTTGATTTTGAATAAGATAGGAATTGGGAATGAGAATCTCAACTCCGTCAAGGGTGACGACTTTTGTAGAAAGTATGCTCATGTCCGCAACTTTCCCAAAAATTACCTCACTTTTATTGTTTAAAAATCTCCCAGCATTTCCAGAAATTTCTATGAAGTCGCCTATCTTTATCTTTCGTGAGAAGGCAAGGATAAACCCACTTATGTAGTTGTTAAAGATTGTTTGAAGACCAAAACCTATACCCACACCCAAGGCTCCAGCAATGGGAAGCAGTCCTTTCCAAGTAAAGCCCAGGCTGGAAAGGGCTACGAGAAAGGCTACAAAAGTTCCCAAGTTGTAAATTAATGCCTCTAAGGTTCCGCCTTTAAGTTCTCTCTCTTCTTCAGGGAAAATTATTTTTATCGTCTTCTTAAGCACATTTACGGCGTAGTAAATGAAGAAGAAGGCATATATAGATACAAACAGGTTAAATAGGGATATTTTTAGGAGTTCTGTATCTATTACATAACTCTTCTTTAGAATTCTTACGTACTTTTCCAAATTTAAAAAGGTTTTAATTATGTAATAGTAGGAATATACGAATAGGAGAAAGAGAATCTTTTCGGTGGAGCGGGATATCTCGTGAATGTCTTCGCGAGATAGGTTAAAGCGCTTTAGGTGTTTATCAAGAATACTTTCCAAGTTTGAAGAAAGCCACAGATAAAGGAAGGTTAGAGATACCAATAGGGTTAAACCTATCAGGGAAGTAAAGTCTAACTTTACTTTATTCGTTAGCCACATGTAGGTGAAGAAGAAAAATAGGATTAGGAGTAAAATCCTAAAGAATTTCCTTGAGTGTCCGTGTTTAATGAGTTTAGAAACGGCGAAAAATATAAGAAGTGCGGATAGGCTCGTAATTAACTTAAAAGCCGGAAGGAGAAAAAAAGTGACTCTCTTGTCTTTTATAAATGTAAGTGAGACGTCAATAAGTATTGCAAGTATTAATAGAAGATAAACGAAAAACTTCAGCTTCGTAGATACATTAACGAAGTTAAAAATGAAGCTCGTTGTAGTGAAAATCGCAAAAAATATGGAGTATTCAAGAATTAAACTTTTTACGATGGGGTTTGTAGCGTATTTATGAGCAAAAAAGCCGTAGATTAAAATTAGCGTTGCTTCTACTGAATAGAGTAAAGCGCTTATTACTTTACTTTTAATCTTGTCTTCAAACTTCCAAAGTAGGTAAGAGGTCAAAAGATAAAGAAGAATTGTTCCAAAAAGGGTAGAAAAGAAAAGGGTAGTATCAAGCGGTGAGAGACTCTGAAAATAAACTAATAAAGCATCCATTGTTAATGTAATATTTTAAAGGACTGGTAAGGCCTTTCTTACTTTCTCTACGTATTGGGGTCTGTAATCCGCTTCCAAGAGGGTGTCCCCCTCTTCTGAAAAGGCTAAAACTTCTCCCCACGGTGAATATATAGCGGATTGTCCGGCAAAACGCGTCCCGTTTCCCTCTCCCCAAGTGTCCGAAAGGACTAAATAACTCTGTAGTTCTATAGCACGGGCGCGAGAAAGAACCCTTAGGTGTTCCCTTCTTGCGTAGCCCCACTGGGCGGGAACGAGGACTATGTGAGGCTTTTTTCTCCTTAACTCAAGAACCAAGTCCGTAAATCTGAGCTCAAAACATATCAAAAATCCTATACGCCCGAAGGGCGTATCAAAAACCCTATTTTCCTTCCAAGGTGAAAAGGTCTTATTCTCCCCAAAAAGGGGAAAAAGCTTAATCTTTCCTCTCTTTCCTAAAACCTTTCCTTCGTAAATAAGGTATGCTAAGTTGTAAATCTTCCCCCTTATCTCCTGTGCAAAGGTTCCAGAAATGAGGATTTTTTTCTTTAAAGAAATCTTTTTAAGGAGACTGATTACCCTTTTGGTTTCTTTTAGGTAGTTTTTTGCGTCAAACCCCGAATACCACAGCTCGGGAAGTAAGACTATAGAGTTGGGTTCTACCTTTTCTAAGAACTTCAACACCCTCCTCAGATTACTTTCGGGAGTTTCGGGTTTTATCTGGACGGAATAGAGCTTCATACTTTATAAGGATAACTCCGCAGAGCACTCTCGTAAAATAACTCCTATGCGAGTCGTTAGCGGAATGAGACCTACGGGAAAGCTACACCTTGGACACTACTTTGGCGTCATTAAAAACTGGGTAAAACTCCAAGAGGAGCACGAGTGTTTTTTCTTTATAGCAGACTGGCACGCCCTTACGACCGCATACAAAAACACTCAAGAACTAAAGCAAAACATAAGGGAAGTTATGATAGATTGGGTAGCCCTTGGACTTGACCCAGAAAAGAGCGTTTTATTTATACAATCAAAGGTAAAAGAACACGCAGAGCTTTGCCTACTTCTTGGCATGCTCACTCCCAAAAGCTGGCTTGAGCTAAACCCAACCTACAAAGACCTTAAGTACAACCTCCTTAGGCTCGTTGACTTAGAAAAGGAGTTCAAAGAAAAACTCAAAGAAAGCGTGGAAAACCTCCTCAAGACCCTTCCCTTTCAGATAACAAACGAAGAAAAGTTTAAAGAACACATGCTTGAGAATTTAACCCAGACCGCTATAGAAGCCCTGTTTGAGGGAGAAATAGAGCCAGAAGTCCTCAAAGAGTTAAACGTATCTAAAAAAGACTTTTACGAGACCGATACCTTTGGTTTCTTAGGCTATCCCGTTCTCCAGACAGCGGACATCCTTATATACAAAGGCGAGGCAGTCCCCGTAGGAGAAGACCAGCTTCCCCACATAGAGCTCTCAAGGGAGATAGCCCGCAGGTTTAATAGACTCTACGGACAAGTCTTTCCAGAGCCAAAGGCACTGCTTACCGAAACCCCAAAAATCCCGGGAACGGACGGAAGAAAGATGTCAAAGTCCTACGGAAACGCTGTATTTTTCACAGACACAAAAGAAGAAGTAGAGAAAAAGGTCATGAAGATGTTCACAGACCCCCAAAAGATTCGCAAAAATGACCCCGGAAGACCCGAAATATGCCCCGTATTTGCGTGGCACAAACTCTTTACGAAGGAAGAAAACCTCTTACTTCAAATAGAACGAGACTGCAAGAGCGGAAAACTCGGATGCGTAGACTGCAAAAGGATACTCCTCAAACACTTAGAAGAGTTCTTAGAGCCCATAAGGGAAAGAAGAAAAGAGCTTGAAAAAAGAGTGGAAGAGTTAGAGGAAAAGTTTTTAAGAAACTCAGAAAAGGCAAGGAAGATAGCCTCAGCCACAATGGAAGAAGTTAGAAAGGCAATGAACCTCCCCTGATGGAAGCCTTGCTTTTACTCATCCCTCTTCTTTTGGTCCCTTACGCACTCTTTCTCCTATATCCCGTTCGCATAGAGAAGATTTATAAAGATTTTAAGGACTTAAGTTTATTACCGCCTTCGGCGGTGTTTTTATACTCCTACGAATTTCACATACACACCCAGTTTTCCTACGACAGTCTCGGGAAACCCGATGACCTCTTCCGAGCAAGGGACGAAGCGGGTATAGACTACGTAATCGTTACGGACCACGAGGTAGATTACTTCAAGGAATTTGCAGACCAAAGGACGCTCGTAGGAGTAGAAAAGAAGATAAACGACGAGAAGGGAAATCTCCTTGGAGACCTAATAGAAGTAGGAGACATAAAGGTCATCTCCCACCACTTTAGAAAGTATCGCTGGAAACTTCCAAGGGAAAAGGAATACCTCTTTGAGCTTATAAACCTAAAAGACGCCCTCGTTCACAAAAAGGGAAGGCTTCTCTTTTACCTCCTTTTTGCCCCATTTCTGTATCCGATAGCGAAGAGTTATTACCTAAAAAACTTTACGAAAGTTATAAATCCAGAGGAGTTTGCAAAAAGGTATTTAAAAGAAGGCTGGGAAAACAAGATTATCTGTGGGCTCGACCACCACGTAAAGGTCTACATAAGAGAAGTAGGACTTAGGTTTTTGTTTCCTTCCTACAGGTTTTCTTTTTCACTAATGAGGGGCTTTGTTCTTTCTAGAAGGAAGATAAACACGAAAGAGGAATTTCTTAAAGCCTTTGGGGAGTTTCCCCACCTCACTTCCTTTTCGGAAAAGCCCACGCTCTTTTGGACAGAAGGCAACTCCTTATATTATTACGCTCCCTACAGTAAAGTTTTGACAGTTTTACTTACAAAAGACCACAAAAAAGCCTTTTTGGGCTCAAACGGAAAATTAGAGCTAAAGAGTGGAAGTTATGTTCTCGTAGGATATACTTACCTGTTTAGAATTGGTAGGGTCTTTTTTGGAGTAAAACCCCTTTTTGTCTCAGATATCATTAAAATTTGAAAAACCAATGTGGAAGGTTTTGGCTCTTCTTTTACTACTTTATTCTTGCACGCCAAAATTTAAGGAGACAGTCTATAAAAGAAGTAATAACGACAGCATAGTTTTTCTTCAGCAAGGAAATCCCTACCCACCCTTAGACGAAGAGGGCGAAAGATACGTTTATACGATTTCCAGAAAGCTCCAAATTCCAATCCCCGATAGATTAGAAATAAGAAGATTTCTCGCTTTTTACTTAAGAAACAAAAGCTACTTAGAAAGGGTTCTTTCGCGCATCACTTTGTACGACCATATAATTACTCCAATCCTACAAAAATACGGGCTTCCAGAAGAGCTAAAGTATCTACCGGTAGTAGAGAGTGCATACGTTCCCTTTGCCGTATCAAGGGCTGGTGCGGGGGGACTTTGGCAGTTCATTCCTAGCACGGCAAAGCTTTACGGACTAAAGATTAATTCCGAAGTAGACGAGCGCTTTGACATTATCAAGTCTACAGAAGCAGCGGCAAGACACATAAGGGATTTATACGAAAAATTTGGAAATTGGGAGCTCGTATTAGCAGCCTACAACTGCGGTGCGGGGTGTGCGGAGAGAGCAAGAGGGGATTTTTGGAACAACAAAGAAAGACTCCCCTTAGAGACCCGGAATTATGTTCCTTCCTTCTTTGCGGTTTTGCTTCTTGCCAAATATCCCCATAAATACGGTTTAGAGATAGAAGAAAAACCTGCTCGGGTGAATTTCACTTACGTAAGAGAAAGAGTAGGAGTTAGAGAAATCCTGAGAGACTTAAATCTATCCCTTTGGGAATTCAGAAGCCTAAACCCCCACATAAAGGGTGACTACGTTCCTCCCGGAAGCTACGTTTATTACTTGAGTTATGAAATGTCTTATTCTCGCCGGAGGAAAGAGTAAAAGGTTTGGTGAAGACAAACTACTATACGAGTTTAAAGGAAAGAAAGTCGTAGAAAGGGTAGTTGAAACTGCAAAAGAAGTTTGTGAAGAAGTCTTTATAGTAACAAAAGACCCAAAAAAGTTTGAGTTTTTAAAAATTCCCATTCTTTTAGACCTTTCCAATGTCTATGCCTCTATGGTGGGTTTGTATACCGCTCTTTCTTACGCAAAAGAGCCAGCTCTCGTTCTTTCGGGAGACCTCCCCCTTATAAACTCAGGAGTTCTTAAAAAACTCGCTTCCTCTTACGAAGAGCCAATAACCCTTGCAAAAACGAAGGATAAGATTCACCCCCTCGTAGCCGTTTATTCACCAAAGGTATTAAAAGTTATTGAAGAATTCTTAGAGAAGGGAAATTACAAGCTCTACGAGCTCGTAAATAAGGTAGGCTTTAAGGCAGTAGAGTTTGAAGGCAAGGAAGCCCTTAGCCTTTTAAACCTCAACACCAAAGAAGATTTGAAAATCTTAGAGAGCTTGGAGATAAATTAATAAGAAATGCGAGAGTTTGTTGACAAAGAAAGGGAAGCTGCAAAGAAGCTACCTCAAGTGATTAAAACCTACAAGTTCAACATTCCGAAATTAATAAAAGCTCTAAAAGAGCTAATTGACGAAGACCCTTACTACTTGGAGCCTTACATCTTCCTTGCCGAAATTATGGAAAACGAGGGAAACATTAAAGAAGCACAGAAGCTACTTTTTCAAGCTTACGAGAAAGCCTTAGAACTCATAAGGGACGAAAAGGGAAATTTGCCAGACAGATTGGAATGGAAACACCCCACTAATCGGCACATAATAAAAGCTCTCGTTGAAGTGGGAATAATGCTTTGGCAGGTCGGTAAGCTTGACAGGGCTCTTGAGCTTTTTAAAACCCTTTACAAACTAAACCCTTCCGACGAACCGGGAGTGAGGTATTACATACTCGGAATCCTTGAAAATATGAGCTTTGAAGAGTTTGAAAGCGTATTTACGAAAGAGGGTGAATACGACAAAAATTCCTTAGAAAGTTGGTTTAACAGACACAAAGAAAAATTTGAAAGTTTTATTGTGAGCTGAGCTCTTTCCTTAGCTTTTCTAAGGCACTACTCTTTAGCTGGGCAACCCGTGAGATAGAACAGTTAAGGATTTTTGCCACCTCCCTCATGGGCAATTCCTCGTAAAAGATTAACTGAACAACCAGTTTCTCCCTTTCAGAAAGCCTCTTAATAGCCTCTTTTAGTTTATCTTCAAACTCCTTACGCAGGACGATTTCCTCCACGCTTTCACTTGCGGACTTTAAAATCTCCTCGTAATCCCTCGTGTTTTCCCTAAATACCTCTTCCAGAGAAAGCACGTGAGAAAAGGATATTTTGTGAACTAAGTTTAAAAACTCCTCAAGGGACAAATTCATTTCCCTTGCTACCTCTTCGTCTGTAGGCTCTCTTCCAAGTTTTTCCTTTAGTTTCTCCACAACTTCCTTTAACTGTTTTTCCTTATCTCTTACGCCTCTACTTCCAAAGTCTAAGCCCCTCAGGTAGTCGTAAATCGCTCCCTTTATGCGGAGCCTTAGGTAGCTTTCCGCTCTCTTTGTATCTACCTCTTTTAAGTTGTCTATAGCCTTTATCAAACCCAATATCCCGTAACCTATAAGGTCTCTTATGTCAACGCTATCTGGTAGATTCTTCTTTATGTTGAAGGCTATACCTTTGACGAGCGGGAGATATCTCAGGATTAGCTCTTCCCTCTCTTTTTCCGATAGCTTCCCGTAAGGATTACTCATATCCCTATCTTTTTCAGTATTTTACTCCAGAAACTTCTGGTATCCTTCTTAGAACCCTCTATCTTTTGGAGAGTTCTTTCAAGCTCCTTTTTAAAACCCCCGTCTATAGGGTTTTGATTTATCACATTCCTTATGAGATTTTTTCTAAACTTTAAGAATCCTAAGTAATTTACAGAAGATTCCGTAAACTTCGTGGCAAGGAGCTTAATGCTCTCGTAAACAGCTAATGCTTCTCCTTCGTTATCCGCTTTGTTTATAAGGAGATAGAAACTCTTCATCCCTTCCTCCTTGTTTAAGACCTTTATAAGGGCGTAGGCATCCGCTATGGCGGTAGGCTCTGGAGTGGTTACGATTATGGGGAAGTCCACAGCGGAAAGAAGAGTAGTCGTAGTTTTGTGAATTCCGGGAGGTGTATCAACTATTACGTAGTCGTAATTTTCTTCCGCAAACTCGTGAAGTGCGTGAATTATGGAAACGAGCCTCTGCTTGGGAATGTCAGCAAGCTCTTGAAAACCCGAACCTGCCGAGATAAAATGCAGTCCATCTTTTACCTTTACGGGCAATTCCTTTATAGTTGCCAAGCCCCTTAAAAGGTCCGAAAGGTCCTTTAAGGGCGCTATTCCGTACATCAGATGAATGTTGCTCAAACCCAAGTCCCCGTCAAATAGGAGAACCCTATAGCCTTGCTCGGATAGAATCTCTCCTAAGTTTATGCTTATTATGGTTTTTCCAACTCCTCCTTTCCCACTACCTATACCTATGTAGCGTACGGAACTTCCCTTTAGCTTATGCTCCATTAAGTCAAGCTGTGTATCCGACCTCATTGTCCTCATCCAGTATTAGGCGGGTCAAAAAGTCGTAATTAGCCATAACTATGTTTTCTGGTAGGCTCTGTCCCGTAGTAAAGCATAGGATAGGAAGCTGCGTTTTGTAGGCTACGTTTATCATACTTCCCCAGAAGGAAGTTTCGTCCAACTTAGTAAATACGAGACCCCTTAGGGGTAAGGAGCTAAACCGAGAAACGACTTCGTACATTACTTGTTCAGACAAGTTAGCCGCAAGCGTGAGGAATGGATGGACTTCAGATACGCTAAAGTATTCTTCAAGTTCCTTTAGTTTTATAACGTCGTAATGGCTCCTTCCAGCGGTATCAACCAAAATGGTTTCTTTATTTTTCAATTGGGTTAGGGCTTCGTTAAAGGATTCGGGAGAGTCTGCAACCTTAAAGGGAACCTCTAAAACTTCCGCAAACTTCTTGAGTTGCTCAAAAGCCCCCACCCTAAAGCTGTCTAAGGAGATTATTCCAATGCTTTTATTTCTCTTCTTTAAGTGAAAGGCAAGCTTTGCTATGGTAGTAGTCTTTCCAACTCCCGTTGGACCCACGAGAGCTATAACCTTTGGCGTATTTTCAAAGAAGTTCGTGTAGAGTTTTATGTTATTTTTTAGACTATCCTTCAGGGCGCTAAACATTTCGTCCTTAAAGTCGTAAACACCGTAGTCTATGTCGTATCCACAGGCATCACTTATCAGCTTTTCCGCTGTTTCTTCGCTTACTCCCCTTGAAACCATTTTTTCAAATAGAAGAACTACTCTCCGAGAAAATCGCTTTTCTAAATCCGCTTCTAGGTTTTCGCTTTTAAACCTCATAAGCTCTTTGACCATTCTCTTTAGTTCTTCAATTTCTCTGTATAGTTCTTCCCTTTCTTTTTCTTCCTTCAAACTTTTAGCCTCTTCGTTTAGGACCTCTCTAAACTCCTTCTCGTCCTCGTTAATTTTTATAACTACCTCTAAAAGCTTTTCACCAAAGAACGGCAAAAGCTTAAACCTCTTCTTCTTTATCACTCTTGAGTAGACTATCTGCGCCTTATTCCCGTAATTTTTCTCAATAATTTCTAAGGCTTCCTGGATTGACCTTGCGTAAATCTTCTCAATCTTCATCTATAATACCTAATATTTTCATATTTACACTCTTTTCAAGCTCGTTGTAAGAAAGAACGACGAGCTCCCGCATGTAGGGCTCAATTGTCTTTCTAACAAACCTCCTGACCTTTCCCGAGGTGAGCAAGACAGGCAAAGCCTGATACTGCACGAACTTCTTCACCTCTTCTTTTATTTTAAAAAGAAGTTTGTTAAGCACGTAATCTATAAACTCGTCCTCTCTATGCTCCTTTAGGTATCCTATGAGCTTTGCCTCTACTTTGGGCGATAGAGCTACCGCATACAGAACTCCGTTCGTCAGAAACATACGGGTAATCCTTTTAGAAAGGGTTTGCCTTACGTATTCAGTTAGAACATCTGGGTCTTTAACTTGTTCTATGTAATCCGCAAGAGTCTCTAAAATTGTAAGGAGGTCGTTTATAGGAATACCTTCCCTCAAAAGATTTTGAAGAACCCTATGAAGGACAGAGATAGGAACCTGCTGAGGCACTATCTCTTTAACGACCTTGGGATACTTTTTAGAAAGCAATTCCACGAGTTCTATGACTTCGTTTCTCGTTAAAAGCTCGTATAGATTTTTCTTTATAACCTCAGAAAGGTGGGTTATTAGAACTGTTTTGGCATCAACGACTATGTAGCCAAGGCTTTGGGCTGTATCTTTCTCTTCTTCTGGAACCCAGTAAGCCTTTATCTTAAAAGCGGGGTCGTAGGTTTCTATCCCTTTTAGTTCTCCCCTTGCGTTACCGAGATTAACCGCAAGGTAATGCCCCGGCATGAGCTCGTATCTGTCTATTTCTATACCCTTTATGAGAATTCTGTATTCGTTAGGTTTTAAGTTTAGGTTGTCTCTTATGTGAACTAAGGGAAGGATAACTCCGTATTCTTGAGCTATCTGCTTTCTCATCGTCCTTATCTTCTGAGGAATTCTTCCCCCTTGGCTTTCGTCAACGAGGGGTATCAAGGCGTAACCTATTTCCAGAGTTATTGGTTCTGGTTGGGGAATAATCTCCTCTTGGGTTTTTTCTTTTTCTTTGACCTTTTCCCTTGCAAGCTCTTCAAGTTTTTTCAGAGCTTCTTCCTTTCGTTTTCTCTGCAAAAATAGGTATACTCCACCGAGAGTTCCTGCTATAGTAAAGAAGGGAAGGAACGGAAGTCCGGGAATAAGTCCAAAAAGGGCAAGGATAAGCGCTCCAAAGAGAAGGACTCTTGGTTCTTTCGTGAATTGCTGGAGCATTGATTCACCGAGACTTTCTTTAGAAGACATTTTTGTAGTTAGCACTCCCGCAGCAGTAGAAAGTAAAAGGGCAGGAACTTGGGAAGCAAGCCCCTCACCTACGGTGAGTATAGTATAGGTCTTTAGGGCGGTTTGGAAGTCCATCCCCCTTAAAGCTATTCCTACAATCAATCCACCAACCAAACTCAGGAAAAGTATTAAAAGCGCAGCTATGGCATCTCCCCTAATGAACTTGCTCGCCCCGTCCATAGCGCCGTAAAAGGCAGACTCCCGCTCAAGTTGTTCCCTTCTCCTTTTTGCCTCTTCTTCGGTTATAAGCCCAGCGTTAAGGTCTGCGTCTATTGACATCTGCTTACCCGGAAGAGCGTCCAAAGTAAAGCGTGCAGCAACCTCGGAGATTCTCTCAGCCCCCTTCGTTATAACGAGAAAGTTTATAGCAATGAATATCAGGAATATAATCAGTCCTACTACTACATCTCCCCCTGCAACGAGTTTTCCAAAAGATTCTATTACTTTACCTGCAGCTTGGGTTCCTTCGTGTCCGTGAAGGAGAATTCTTCTTGCTGCAGCAATGTTTAGAGAAAGCCTCAAAAGTGTCCCAAGCAAGAGAACCGTAGGAAAAACGGAAAACTCTAAAGGGTCCTTTACGAAAAAGGTAAGTATCAAGACGCTCAAGGAAAAGGTTATAGAAAGGGTAAGAAGAAGGTCTAAAGCTAAAGCAGGAACTGGAACGATAATTACCGTAAGAACGAGAATCACTCCTAAGACGACGAAAAGCTCTTTTCCCTTCATAAGCTTAGTCTTTTAAAAACTATAATAAATCTTTCCTATGGAAAACCTACACTACCTTCTTGCTTACATTTTCGTCCTGCTTTCCCTCGCTCTCTCTCGCGCAGAGGGTGTAGGAATAGAAAGGGAAATACTTTTTTCCTCTTTAAGAACCCTATTTCAACTTATCCTCCTTGGATACCTACTTCACTACCTTTTAAAGCTAAACAGTATTTTTGAATACTTAGCGGTGTTTTCCCTAATGAGTCTTTTGGCTTCTTTTATCTTCGCAGAAAGAGCAAAGAGCTTCAAACTCTTCTTAGGAGCTTATCTGTCAATAAGCCTTAGCTATCTCGTTCCCATAGTGCTTCTACTTGGAATGAAGGTTCTAAAACCCGTCTCTTACGAGGTTATCCCCTTTGGTGGGCTAATAATAGGAAACACCCTAAACGCTTTATCCCTTTTTTACGACAGGGCAAAAGCTGAGATAAAGAATCGCAAAGACGAGATAGAAGCCAAAGTTGCCCTTGGTGCTACCCTCCTTCAGGCTTTATTTGAATTAATAAGGGACAGCATTAGAATGTCCGTTATTCCGAAGTTAAACTGGCTAAAGTCTGCAGGATTCGTTCACATACCGGGCGTAGCGGTCGGTATGCTCGTAGCTGGCGCAAGTCCCTTTAAGGCCGTTCTTTTCCAAGTTGTGATACTTTATACCTTACTCTTTTCTGGAATTTTTAGCGCTTCAATGCTTGCCTTCTTGGGATACAAAGAAATACTTCGTAAGGCTTTTTCGGAAAGTTAGTCTGTATAATTTTTCCTTATGAGATACGATGTAGTTATAGTAGGAGGAGGACCCGCAGGACTTTCTTGCGCCTTAACGCTTGCCTCTTCCCAAGGAAGAAACTGGGAGTGGGCAGAAGGAAGAAAGTTCTTAGTAATAGACGAGGGAAACTCTGACCTAAATAAAGCCATGCTAAAAAACGTTCCCGGAATCCCTATAGGAACCCTTGGTCCTGACTTATTAGAAAAGATTAGACAGCAGATAAAGGAGCTAAACGACAGCGTAGAGTTCAAAAAAGGAAAGGTGATAAAGGTAGAAGGAGAAAAGGGAAACTTCAGGGTTTACACCGAAAGCGGTGAGGTTTACGAGGCAGAGTACGTAGTCCTTGCATCTGGATTTCACAAGTTTGATATAGAGTGTGAAGGCATAGAAGTAGTAGACAATCCCAAGTCTCCCAAACCCGGTAGGGTGATGGTAAAGCACAATGGAGACTACAAGGTAAGGGAAGGACTTTTCGTTGCAGGGCTACTTGCGGGAGTAAGCTCAATGTTTACCGCCGCAGCGGGAAGCGGAGTTCAAGTAGCTATAAACATCCTCTCTGAAATGGCGGGCAAACCCATAGTCATCCACGATGTTCCCTCTAAGGAGGGCTAAGCCTTCTCTTTCCTTTATTCATCTACTTGCACAAACCTTTTCGTAAAGCTCTCTAACCTTTTTTCTTCCCCATTCAACCGCTTCTAAGACCTCTTCCAGCGTCTCTGGGTCCTTGAAGTTTACCTCGCTAATGGTTCTTTCTACGAGCTCAACTATGTCTAAAAAGCCTATCTTTCTTTCTAAAAATAGCTTTACCGCTTCCTCGTCCGCTCCCACTAAAACGGGCACATAAGCCCCGCCCATAAATCCTACCCACTTGGCAATCTCAATCGCCTTAAATTTTTCCGTATCAACCCTTTCAAAGGTTATTGGTGAGAGCTCAAGCAGAGAAGCTTTCTTAAAAGGAAAATCCCTTCTTTTCGGATAAAAGATTGCGTGCATTATGGGAATCTTCATGTCCGTTTGGGATGCGTGCATCAAAAAGCTACCGTCTACGAGTTCTACAATTCCGTGAACGAAACTTTGGGGATGTATTACGACCTTTATGTTTTCAAGGGGAATGTCAAAAAGGTACATCGCTTCTAACATCTCAAAGCCCTTATTCATAAGCGTGGCACTATCCACGGTTATCTTTTCACCCATGTTCCACCTTGGATGAATAAGGGCTTCCTCAACGCTTACGCTCTTTAGCTCCTCTAAACTCTTATCTTTAAAAGGACCACCGGAGGCGGTAAGGTATATGTATTTAATCTCCTCCCTGCTTACGGAGTTAAGCAGTTGAAACAGGGCGTTGTGCTCGCTGTCAACGGGAATGACCCTATCCCTATTTTCCCTTATAAGATTTCCAAGACAGATTATAGACTCTTTATTAGAAGCGAGAAGAACCTTCCCCCTCTTTAGAATTTCGTAAGTGGGCTTTATCCCGTAAATTCCAGAAATGGCGTTCATTAGCCTTTCGGAGTTTTCTATTATTGCAATAAGCCCCTCATCACCCTTCAAATAAGTAGTTTCCTTAGGAAGGGCCTCAAGCCAATCCTTCGTGGGTTCTTCGTAGGATACCACGAACTTAGGTTTAAACTCACGAGCTTGTTTTAGGAGTTTTTCAGAAGCCCTATTTGCGAGAATTCCCACAAGCTCTATTTCATCCGAAAACTTTTTAACTACCTCAAGTGTCTGAGAACCAACCGAACCGGTTGAGCCAAGTACCCCAAGCTTCATCTACTTTATATTAACCGTTTATCGCATCAAATACCATAGAATAAACCGTTGAACAGCAATTGGGAGAAACCACAGGCTTTAACCCAAGGGCTTTTGAGTAGGTAACTATCCCCTCCGCAGGAAAGGCTATTCCGTTTACGCCCGCAAGGACTGCGTAAGCGTCAAGCTTAACCCTCTCTGGCCCCGCTGGTCTTGCACAGCCTATAACCACAGGAGCCTTTTGAACTTTCTTTCTTGCGTAAAGAATTACTTCGGCGGTTTCTTCTGGCTTTGGAGGTGGCAAAAGCTGAAACTTCGCCTTTCCATAATAAGGCATAACCACGACCAAAACGAGCGCGTCGGGATTGTACTTGGCTATCATGTCAATAGCGTTATACTCACCCTTTATTCTTCCGTAATGTAGCCCTATTATCACATGGGGAACTATACGAAGACCCGCTTCCTTTAAAAGCCTCAAAGACTCTTCGTAGTCCTTAGTAGTTTTGTGGGGAAGTTTGTAGACTTCTTTTATCGTCTCGTCGTCTCCAATTATGTCTAACAAAACCGCATCCACGCCAGCGTAAAGGAGCCCCTCAACGAACCTTTCGTCTACAAGACCTATGTGACAAGTTAAAAGAAAGCCAAGCTCTTGTTTTAGATACTTCATAGCCTCAAAAAAGTCCCATAAGGGAACAAACCCGTTTTTGTCCGAACCTCCGGAGATAAGGACTCCCTCAACACCCTTTTCCTTTAGCTCGCACCCTACCCTTATCAGCTGTTCAGGAGTTGTTGCGGGAATCATGTGCCAGAGAATCTTGCTCGCACAGTGGTCACACATAAGCTCACACTGCCTTCCCGTAACGGAAATGTCCACGAACTTAGGAGGGGTTTTTATAGAAAAGTCTTCAACCTCGTAGTGTTTAAATCCGGGTGCGTAAAAGAAGACCTTATCTCCGAAGTTTTTTCTTCTTATCTCAAAGCCCTCAATTAGCCTCTCAACGAGAGACTCGTTGAGCTCTACATCCAGCTCCTCTATAGCTTCTTCCAAAGACTCAAGTTTCATAATTCAATCCCCAATAAGGTTTTTAAAAGGGGAAGTGCGGAGATTAACCGCACTTGACCCCCTTCTCTTGAACGATAGGTTGTAGAAGTTCAGCGGCCCTTTTAGCGTCAACGAGCTCAGCCTTTGCAGCAGCAGGGTCCGCGGGCTTTATCTTGGCAATCCATCCCTGACCGTAGGGGTCGTCGTTAACTAAGGCGGGATTTCCCTTGAGGGCGTCGTTTACTTCAACGAGCTCTCCGTCAAAGGGTGAGGGAACTGGTCCTACCCACTTTCCGCTTTCAATGGTAGCCACGCTCTTGTCCTTGTTAACGGGCTTTCCTACTTTCTTGGGAGTGTAGGCAACGAGTCTTCCCGCCATCGCAGCAGCTACAGAGGTAAGCCCTATCGTAAAAACGCCCTCTCCTTCTTCTTTGACCCAAATAAATGCGTTCTTGTCTGGATTGATGTAATAAAGTCTGTCTTCAGGTAACTGGCATCCGTTAACTTCCGCCATTTCACACCTCCCTTAAAAGTTTTATTAAAAGGTAATAAGCTTATCCGCCATCATAGCCCTTAGGACAAACTCACTTGCGGGCACAATTCCGTCCAGTTCAGGAATTAGGTCCTCTTCAGTCAACCCCATAGAATCAATAGCTTGTTTGCAGGAGTAAAACTTCACCCCTGCAAGCTTTGCATCCTTCATAAAGTCGTAAACCGTTTTTGGCTTTCCTCCGTTTGCTGAAAAACAATTACCCTCAAGAGCTGGGCATATCTTTTCCGCTACTCCCTTTCTTATAAGATTGGTTCCATCCATGTTAAAGAATATCTCAACGTCTGCCTCGTTTGCAGCCATAAGCGTAGCTATGTAAAAAGGAGTAGCACACCTCCAAGGAGTCTTGGGACCGCTCGTCATCAGTATTACTATTTTCAACTCTTTTTCTAACATTTTCTTTACCTCTTATTTATGTTTTTATAAACTTTTTTTATTTTTAGAGCGCCTGCCCAAACGGGCAGGCGTAATTTATTAAGCGAGTCCCAATCTCCTTAGAACGGGTAGAGGGTCTGAGAGGTTGTCCTTGAGTTTAACGTCGTTTGCACTGTATCCAAAGGCAAGTCCAAGGAGCTGAGTGAAGTACGCTGCGGGAACATCAACGTCGGGCACTCCCTTGAGCATGAGCCTGTGTCTGTACATTTCCAAAGATGCGTGGCAAAGCGGGCATTCTGTAGCTATTATGTCAGCCCCATTTCTCTTTGCGGTTTGGAGAATCATCATAACGAACTTTTCGGAAACCTGTTCGTCGGAGAGAGAGTGAGGCCCTCCACAACACTGGGTGTGCATAGGCTCAAGGTCTACTGAAGTAGCTCCGGCAGCTTCAAGGAGAGCTTCCATGTAGTAGGGGTGCTCGTCGTCGTCAGCGGTTTCCCTCTTTCTCGGTCTTACGTTCTCTTCGTCCTCAGGAGCCAAGTGAGAATAGGTTCTTGAATAGAAGTGAGGTCTCGTGTAGAGACATCCGTAATAACACGCCACTTTGAGACCCCTTAGGGGTTTTTTAGTTCTTTCTCTTACCTTCTCGGGTCCTGCCTCGTGATAGAACCACTCTAAAATGTGGTAGGTGTGGGGAATGGTATCAAGGGGTCTTTCTCCAGCTTCCCTTAGGAGTTCGTTAATTCTGTCTAAGACCTTTTTGTCAGTCTCAAGGAAGTACTCAGCCCTTTGGAGGGAGAAGGAGCATCCGTTACAGGGAGCAACTATTACGTCATGCCCTTGCTTTCTTGCAAGGGACATGTTTCTCGCATTTAGTAGCATCGTCCCCCAGAAGGAGACGTTCTTCGTTTCCATTGCACCGCAGCAGTTGTAGTCCTCTAAGTAGTCAAGCTCTAAACCGAGCTCCTTAGCGACTATTCTGGTAGAAACGTCGTAAGCCCTTGCAGCACCTTCTAAGGAACATCCGGGATAGTAAGCTACCCTCTTTCCGATACCACCCATAGGTTTCTTTCTAAATTGAACTGGCAGGGCCATAATCTCACCTCCTTAAAAAATTAGTGGAGCTTAACTCCTTCTTCTTCTAAGACTCTTCTGAGAACCTGCTTCATCCTGCCCCAGTTTTTGGTTCTGGGGTGAATAAGCATGTGCTTAGCGTTGAGCAAGAGAAAGTCTATGTTCATGTTCTTGATAGGCTTTATAACCAAGTCCTTTAACCATTGGGGAATTTCTCCAAAGAGGGGTATGGGCTTTTTGAGTATGGGGTCCTTGAATACCTTGTATCCTTGCTTTTCAATCCATCCAAAGAGTAGGTCTCCGTCTTCTATCCTTCCGTATTCAACTACCTGTTCCATAAAGAATTGGTCAAACTTCTTAGAAGGATACTCCTCTATTAGTCCTCTCTTTGCAAGAACTCTAAGGATTGCCTTTAGAACCTCTTCTACGAGAACTCCTTTGGGACATCTGTGGGTGCACTTGTGGCAAGATACGCACCTCCACATAACGTCCGCTCTCTTTTGGAGCTCGTCCACCAATCCCAGTCTTGCGAGGTAGATGAAGTGTCTGGGGTTGTACCTTTCGTCCCAGTAGTTGTGAACGGGACAGGATGCCGTGCAGTAAGAACACTGATAACACTGAAGTATGGTTTTTCCTTCGGGTTGCTGGAGAATTTCCTCAAGCAGAGACAGGTCGTAGTCCTCTATAACGCGCGGAAGGATGATAAGGTTCCAGTCTCCAGAAACATCAACACCGTCAATAACTAATCTATCCTTTCTTAAAATTCTCTCTGGCTCAACCAAAGACCGCTCGTGGATAGCCATCTCCTACACCTCCTAAGATGTTTCAATGTCTTTATACACAATCGGGGCGTGAACCCCGAGCAACCTCCTCGCCATAACGCTGGCAGGAGGGAAAAACCCCTTAGCACTGTGCATAGTAGATAGAGTCATGTAATCAACGTATGTTGCGTAAATCATAGCCAAAAAGATGTCTACAAAAAGATAGTCTTTAACCTTCACTCCAAACTCGTGAAGCTTCTCCGCTATCTGCTTGTATACCTGTTCAAACTGCTCGTAGGTTTCTCCGTACATCTTCCTTCCCCTTCCGCCCGTTGGAGGCTCTTCTTTTAAGAAAACTATAGCGCCCGTCTCGGTTTCCGGGTCCCATACCCAGCTCGTCCAAAGTATGTACTTGTCGGGAAAAGTAAAGTGTAAGAGCTCAGCAGCTATGTCCTTTGCAGCTCTTAGGTCTACTCCCCTTATGCTCCTTGCAAACTCGTTAACCTTCTCCTCCCAAGTTCTCGTGTCTTCCTTCTTACTTAGTCCGAAAAATCCTCCGCCTTCCCCGTAAAGAAGTTTTTTTATGGCTTCTTTGAGGTTCTCAAGTCCCGTTTCCTCTATTATTCTCTTTCTCTTTCTGCGTGCTGCGAATATTCTTTCAAGAATTCCTTCCATGTCCTCTTGGGTTAGCTTCTTTATGTTTCCTTCAGCCAGCTTTTTCTGAAAGAGTTCACTCTTTGCCTTTAGGTCCTGATAAAAGTCCTGTAAAAACTCTTCTCCCTCGGTTAGTATCTTTATCAGGTAGTCTCTAATTAGAGCTTCGTCAAGAGAGGCGGCGCGAAAGCCGCCTTGAGCTTGTTCGTTTCTCATACGCTCACCTTAGCCCCTATAAACATTGCAGCTTCTGCTCCTGCAGCCTCTCCTTCTGCTAGGGCGCTCTCTATGTCTATTGGCCCTTTACAAGCTCCTGCTATGAAAACTCCGGGTCTGTTAGAGATTATGTTAGAACCGCTGTCCTGTGCGGGAACGAGGAATTGGCTGTCAGGGTCTTGAGCAAGTCCTAAAATCTTAGCAACCTTCTTCGTTCCTTCGGAGGGCTCCATTCCGAGGACCAATACTACTAAGTCCATAGGTATTTCCGCAGGTCTTTGGACTATGGTGTCTTCGTGCTTAACTCTGAGTCTTCCGTCCTTTGGAGAGTAGGTTATTTCAGCTATTCTTCCCCTTACGTATCTAACTCCGTACTTCTCCTGAGGTGCCCAGTAGAAGGGATATTCCCAAGTTCCGTAGGTTCTCACGTCCATGTAATAACAGAAGACTTCAACTTCGGGATACTTTTCCTTGATTTCAGAGCCCTGCAGTCCGGAAAGAGCGCATCCGTATCTGCAACAATGAACGTTCGTAACCCCAAGCTGTCTGTCTCTGGAACCAACGCAGAATACGAAAGCTACCCTTTTGGGAAGCTCTCCATTGGAAGGTCTATAAAGCCTTCCTTCACGAGAGAACATCTGTTCAAGCTCTAAGTTCGTTATTACGTCTGGGTATATTCCGTATCCGAGCTCTCCCTTTCTTCTTGCGTCAAAGTGTTGGAATCCGGTAGCTACTACGATTGCCCCGACTTCTACAGTTTCACCGTTTGAAAGCTTTACCTTGAAGTTAGGAGCTTCTCCTTCGCAGGCTTCAATTTCGGTGTTGAGCTTCACTTCTACATTTGGGTTGTTTTGGACTTCCTCAATGAAAGGTCCCAATACTTGTTGGGGCTTCATCTTTCTGGGAATTAGGGTGTGATACTCCTCAAGGATTGGCCTACCACCGAGCTTTCCTTCCTTTTCAACGAGAATCGTGTGAATTCCGAGTCTTCCCAAGGTTCTTGCGGCTGCAAGCCCCGCAGGTCCACCACCAATCACTAGCACACTCTTAGCCATTTCCCTCTTACCTCCAAAAGGGATTTATGTCAGGGGGCAAAAGCCCCCTGAAGCTCGCCTTAGGACTTGAAGAGTGGTAGGTCGGAAGTTGCGGACTTTCTGAGCCTAAAGCCGTCGGAGGTCCTGCTGTAGGGTTCGTAGAGGTCGTATTGCTTGAAGAACTCTAAGAGCTCGTCGTACTTACCTTGTTTTTCAAGTTCAGCGATGTACTTAACGGTGTCTTCCCACTCTTTCTTGAGCTCTCTCCAGTTGGTTATTCCCATCTTTTCAAGGAGAGGTTCGTAGTTGGAGCAGTTCCAGTAGAGCTGAACTACCTTGAAGGGATGTGCTCCACATGCGAGTGCAGCAAACATTACGTCAGACATAACCGCTACTGGGTAATACATTCCGTGTGCCTTTCCAATCCATTGGTTCTTTTCAAGGGTGGTCGTGCATCCCGTGTCGTGAGTTATTATTACATCAGCCTTAACTTCTTCAGCTATAACCTTTAGCTTTCTCTGGATAGCAAAGGACCTGGTGAACTCTCTTTCGGTGAGGATGTGCCTAAAGCCAAATCCACAGCAGTCGTACCAAGTGGAGTAGTCAACCACTTGGGCTCCGAGTCTCTTTATAACTGCGGTAGAAGCTGCAGGTCTTTGTCCGTTGTAAACCTCTGGGTCGTAGGGATAGTCGTCAGCTATCATCTTCCAAGTGTGGCAAGCGTTGTGTATAGCAACTCTTACATTAGAAACGTCAATTCCTTTGGGCTTTCCTTCTCTTTCGTAGAGCTCTGCAATTTCGTCTCTCATCGCGTGGACCCATTCGGAGTAGTGGACTATTTCTTGGGGTATTACTATTCTTCCGTCCTCGGTTAGTCTTCCGAGCTTCTTGAGAATGGGTTTAACCGCTTCTCTTAGTTCTTTATTGAATATGAGTTGCTCTCTGGTTTCCTTGTATGAACCGAAGGAAGTTCCGCAGTGTATAAGGGGATAGTATCCGGTCTTCCAAGCTTGGTGCATGTTTCTGAGCCATACCGCTGCAAGGGCTACGGGGTTGGAAGTTCCAGAACCGTGATAGTTCCAAGCGGTACAAGAGGTTTGGTGAGGCTCGTTGAGGTAGTCAAGTCCAAACTTATTCATGAACCAGAATAGGGATGCGGGATATCCGGGTATGTTTCCGCACTGTCCGCAAGACTTGTGGTGCCAGAGCTTGTTAGTGGGTATAACCTTTATTCTTCCCGTTCTGGTATAAACGTATTTGGGTCTGTATTCCTCGGTAATCCTGAATACGAGAATCTCTCCCTTTTCTTCCAGTTCGTACATCTCTTCAAAAAGGTGGTCGTAGTGAGAGTGCTTATTTAAAATGGGGAAAGGCTCCTTTTCAGGATACATTAAATATGGGCTCTTAGACTTGTGTGCCATGATACACCTCCTTAAAAGTTTTTAAATTGGAGCGGGGCACCAACCCCACTTGTTTACGCCTCCGCTTCCTCCATTTCCTCCATAAGCTCTTCCCAACGCTCCTCGTTTTCCTCTACGATGTCCATTATTACGTTGTAGAGGTTCGGGTCTAACTTCTCAAGCATTTCAAATATTCCAGTTTCTCTCCAGATTTGGTACATCTCTATTGCGGTTTGGAGAGATACTTCCCATGCGGTCTTAACGGACTTTCCTACGTCAAAGGGTATAGCCATTCTCTTTGCTCTGAGGTTTTCCATGTTGTCAAGCATCTTTGGTCCCCAGTCGGGGAAGAAGTCTGGCTGTAGCATGTCCGCAGAAAGCTGATTACCGGTAGTCATTACCTTAAGAAGAACTCTTCCGTAGGGCTTTAGTAGGTCTTTTGTAGCCTCAAAGGCGTTTCTTACCGCAACCTCTCTCATTATGATGACTAGTCCACCGGGATTGTTAACGAAGGGACACCTTATCCAACAGGTAAAGCATTGGGAGCATGCCCATATGTATTCGTGCATCATGTCGTAAAGAACGTCTATGTCGTTTTCTAAGAATCTTTGAACGATTTCTCTGGGGGAGTAGTCAAAGAATCTATTTGAAGGACAAGAGGCGGTGCAAACTCCGCAGTTAAGACATCCAAAGAGGTATTCCTTGAACCTGAAGTCGGACTTGACTTCCTCTATTACCCTTACCTTTTCTTCCCAAGGAACCTGAAGGGTTTTTTCGGAGATAGGTATGTTGTATCCATATTTACGAACTTGAGTTTCTGCCATTTTAAAAACCTCCTAAGGTTTTAACTTTCTCCTTACTTAAGATAAGAGATAAAAGGAGAGAAGACAAGAAAATTTCTTTATGGACATATAAAAATATCCTTATACTCGCCGTGAAAAAAGATAGGTTAAAGGGTAATAACAGCATACTCACCACTCATTAATTTTTCTAAGAACGCAGCTCCGCCCAGTATTCCGTCGCAAAGCTCTTTGTTAACGTCCTCCTCTTTGTAGATGTCCGTGAGGTCTAAAGAAGGTGTGCAAAGGTATATTTTTACTCCAGCTTCTTTAGCCATCTTTATAAAGTCGTAAACGGTTTGTTCAACTCCGGGTCTTACCTTAACCTTCTTGGCGTTGTCTCTCATAAGGAGATAACCAGCTTCGGAGGTTATAACCATTTCAACTTCGTAGTCCATCGTGGTTGCAGCGGTAGCTAAGAAGAAAGGTGCTCCAGCTTGGGGGTTTATCAGTTCTCCCGTGGTTGGCTCAGCCCTAACGAAGAAAGGAATGGTCAAAATGTAAAAAAGTAGTTTTTCGTATCCTTGGTTTGCCATACTTCACCTCCCTTTTTATACAAAGATTATCATAGGCTTATCCGCAGCAAGAACGTAGTTAAAGAATTCTGTAGCTCCTGCTGGATGCTCTAAGCCGTCTATTAGGTCCTCGTATTTATAACCAAAGAGGTCCATCGTCATCTGACAAGGTATGAGCTTGACACCAGCTTCCTTGCAGAGTTCAAGGAGCTCTTCTACGCTTGCTACTCCTTTCTCTTTCATCATCTTTTTCATCATACTGGTCATAAGGTCTGTCATTCCCGGTATTATTCCCATTATTTGGGGTGGTCCGGGAAGTACTGATTCCATTATCCCCGCAATCTGTCCTATTACGGGAGTATTTTTTACGCTTTGGGGAAATACCATAGGCATAGCTGGATTTCCAATGGGAGCTATCTTTAAGTGTTTCATCTTCTCTCTATGAATAATGTTAAGTCCGTAGAAAGTAAAGAATATTGCGGTTTCAACGCCAAGGGAAGCAGCAACGGAAGCAAGGATTAGAGGGGGATAAGCCATGTCAAGGGTTCCCTTCGTAGCAATAATAGCAAGTCTTTCGGTAGGCATAACTATCCCCCTCCATTAACCTTTCTTCTTTATGTAGTATACATACTTTCCGTCTCTCTCTTCGGTTGCAAGGAGCTCGTGTCCCGTTCTTTGGCAAAATGCGGGAATGTCGGCTTTAGAACCTGGGTCTGTTGAGATAACTTCCAATATTTGTCCGGGTTGGAGCTCCTCAAGGGCTTTCTTGGTCTTTAAAACGGGAAGTGGACAGTTTAGTCCAGAAGTATCAAGAGTCTTGTCAGGAGTAATCGTAGCCATGTCTTGCACCTCCAAAAGGTTTTCTTTACTATAATTAGATTACCGCCGTTTTTTGGTTGATAAATAATAAATTTTTAATGACCTCATTAAAAAAGGTTATAGCATCAAAGAGTGTAATTCAGTCCTATGAAGACGAGTGTCAGACCAAGAGCTATTCTAAGCTTTCTTTCGCCCAAAAGATGGGAAAGGTAGGGTCCTAAATAAGAGCCTACTATTACTCCTGCGATTTCAAAAATTAAGAAGCTCCACTCCACTTTTGCCCCGAGCTTAAGATAGTTAGCTACGCTAACGATTAGGGTTATCAGTATACTAAAAGCACTCGTCCCCGGGACTAAATACATAGGAATTTTAAGAACGGAGACCATAAAGGGAACGAGAAGAAAACCTCCACCCACTCCAAGAGCGGAAGAGATTACAGCCACGACGAAGCCTGCTATAAACGGAGCAAAGGGATTAAAACTATATTCTTCTCCTAAAAACGCAAAGCGTATTTCTCTTATACTTCTGCTTACAACTCTCACCTTCCTTAGCTCTGGGTTTTCTTTAATCTTTTGGTCTAAATCCCTTACCTTTTCCTTCTCCTTATGAAAGACATCGTAGAAAATCTTTACAGCTACGAGGAGCGTAAAGAGACCAAAAAGAAACTTATACTCCTTTAGACCTATTAAATATTTGTAGGAAAGTGTAGAGCCTACGAGGGCGCCTAAGACGCTCCCCGCTCCAAGTAGTCCTCCAAGAATAAAAATAACCCTACCTTGTCTCCAGTACTTGGGAACGGATACGAAGGGAGAAACCCCTGCAACGATTTGGTTCATTACTTTTATGCTATTTGCGTTCGTAAATCCAAATAAAGTAATGTGGCCAAATCCCGCCAGAATAGCTCCTGCAGCCCCAACTGAGGAAAAAACGAGCCCTATTACTATTCCCCAGAGAAAACCTAAAATTTCCATCATCATCTTTTAACGAAGGGATAAGATTTTAACTCAGCTTTTAAAAACTTATCTCTGACTTTTACTTCAACCAAGTTATTCTCTTTTCGTTCAGGCAGTTCTACAAAGCAAAGGGCTATTCCTTTGTTTAGAGTAGGCGAAAAGGTTCCACTTGAGATAACACCTATTTCCTTTCCTTCTTTACATACGAGATAGCCCTCTCTCGGTATTCCCCTGTCTATCATTACGAGTCCAAAGAGTTTTCTCTTTAAGGGCTTTTTTAGCATTTCCTCTTTTCCGAGGAAGTCCTTATTGAGGTCTACAAACCTGTCAAGGTTTGCCTCAATAGGTGTTATGTCTTCGGATATCTCGTGTCCGTAGAGGGGAAAGCCAGCCTCTATTCTTAGAACGTCGCGGGCTCCCAATCCGCAGGGTTTGGCTTCTTTTAATAGCTCCTTAAACAGCTCTATACCCTCCTTTATCGGTATGTAAATTTCAAAGCCGTCCTCTCCAGTATATCCCGTTCTTGAAAGGATTGTGTTCCCAAAAGTCTTAAACCTATAAAACTTTAAGTCTTTTACGTCGTAATACTTACTCAAAATCTCTTCACTTTTGGGTCCTTGGAGTGCAAACTGAAGGAGTTTATCTGATAGGTCTTCTACACGCAGGTACTTGGAAAGGTGCGATATTACTTTTTCTTTATTTGCGGCATTGCAACAGATAAAAAACTCCTCCTCGGAAAGCATGTATATAGTTATGTCGTCCTTTATACCTCCTTTTTCGTTCGTTAGGAGGTTGTACTGAACCTTTCCGGGTTTTAGCTTGTTTAGGTTGTTCGTCGTTAAGTATTGAAGCTTTTCTTTTACCTCCTTTCCCTTTACTAAGATTCTTCCCATGTGGGATATGTCAAAGAGTCCTACTCTTTGTCTAACCGCTTTTACCTCCTCAATTACGGAGGTGTATTGGAGGGGCATAATAAAGCCGGCAAAAGTGGTAAAGCGAGCTCCAAGCTTTTTATGGACTTCGTAAAGTGGGGTCCATTTCATTTTAACTCCTTACTGTCCAAGATTATTGTAACAGGTCCCCAGTTTAGTATGTAGACCTCCATCGTAGCGCCAAACACTCCCGTTTCCACTTTTACGCCGTAAGACCTCACTTCCTCTACAAATTTTTCGTATAAATCCTTTGCCCTTTGGGGCTCTTCCGCCTCCTCAAAGCTCGGACGCCTCCCTTTTTTGACATTGGCATACAAAGTAAACTGTGATACGACGAGAACCTCCCCTCCTACTTCAAGGAGTGAGTAATAAAACTTTCCCTCTTCGTTTTCAAAAATTCTTAAGTTGAGAATTTTACTTACCAGTTTCTTTACGTCCTCTTCCGTATCGCCTTTACCTATACCTAAGAGAATGTTTAAACCTTTGCCTATTTGTCCAACTACCTTTCCCTCTACTATTACCTTGCTTTCCTTAACTCGCTGGACAACTGCACGCATAGGAATTAAAATACATGGAAAAGTATGAAAGCGGTCGTTTACTCTTCCGACAATCCTGTATTGAGATTAGCCTTAGAGGAAATAAAGAGGAAGTTAGAAGAAAGTAGAGTTATTACGGATTTTGACTTCGTAATAATCGCACTAAATTACAAGTATCCTTACGAGGACTTAGACAAAAACATTAGGAAAATATTTAACATAAATTCACAGGACTACTTCGCCTTTCACGCTACTGAGAGTTTTGCCAATACTTACACTACGGAAGGAATATCCGCCGTTTTTATAAAGTTTGAAAGTAAAGGAAAGGTAAAAGTCTTTACCGCTGAAGGATTAACGGACTACAAAGGTAATAACCTCCTTTTTAAGCTTGTAGATTACTTGGAAGAGAACAAGAACAACCTAAATATTTTTATTTCTAGCTGGCGTGATGCTGGACTTGGTTTCTTTATAGAAGACTTGGGAAAGGAACTTGAGAAGAGAGAATTTTATCCTAACCTCGTTGGAGGAGTTTCTTCAGGAGAAGTCTTTAACGGAGAGTTTAGAACCTTTCAGTTTCACAACAATAAGGTAATAAGGGACGGTTTTGGAGTTATTACTTTTGAAAATGTTGAGTTTACGATAGGTATATCCTTAGGATTTAAACCTCTTAGCCCCGTTTATAAGGCAACTAAAGTAGAAGGATGTCAGATATACGAAGTGGACGACGGAAAAAACTTCAAAGAAATAGTTTCCAAATTTCTAAAAGGATTAGAACCAAAGGTGGAATACCTATGGTATTGTCCCATAATTCTTTTGGACGACAGGGAAGGATACGTTAGCGTTCAGAGAACCTTTAAGAGTATAAACGAAGATTCGGTGGAATTTTTTGCACCAATACCTCCAGATTGTAAATTCATGCTTTCTTTTGGCACGCCAGAAATATTACTTGAGAGTACCCAAAAAGAAATAGAGAGAATGAAAGAAAACATAACTACGGCAGACCTCGTTTTTAACTTCTCCTGTATAGCAAGGCAATATGTTCTTGAAGAAAGAAGGGAAGAAGAAAACCTCCTTTACGCTTATCACTTTGATGCTCCGCTTTTTGGATTCTCAACCTACGGAGAGATAGGACCTGATAAGTTTAAAAAGAAAGTAAAGCTCTATAACGAAACCTCTCTTGGAATAGCAATTAAAGAGAGGGAGTGAGATGAGAGAAGAGATAAAAATAAGGCTATTGTTAAATATTTTTGAAGAAGTTACGAGAAAGTACGAGGAACTCCTAAGGATTTACGAAGAGTTAAACGAGTTATTAAAATACAAAGCCTTCCACGACCCATTGACAGGTCTATACAACAGAGAAGCCTTAGAAAACTTACTAAAAGCTGAAGTTGCAAGAGCAAGACTTTCAAATAGTGTTCTTTCCGTAATCTTCTTAGACGTTGATAACTTTAAGACTATAAACGATACTCACGGACACCAATTTGGCGACGAGATTCTTAAGAAAGTAGGGGAAATAATAAAAAACAGCGTGAGAGAAGGAGACGTTGTTGCACGATACGGTGGAGACGAATTTGTGATATTACTTCACACGAGAACCAATTTAGAACCCCAAATAATCGTTAATAGAATTAAGGAAAAAATTGAAAGAGAATTCTGTTCATACAATCTTTCCGTAAGTTACGGAATAGCAATTGCTGGTAAAGACGGCTCAAGCTCTGAAGAGCTAATAAGAGTTGCTGACGAGAGAATGTATAAACAAAAGGCAGAAAAAAAAAAACTTAAAAGCCGGGTGGTATCTTAAAAGGAACGTTCATTAAGGGATTATCTTCTTGGGTTTTTGTAATTATTGCGTAAACTCCAAAGCAGTACTTCCCAATCTCCACAACTCTACCAACTTTAATACCTGCATCCTCAAGTATTAAACCCACTTCCCACTCGGAATAGACCTCCTCTGGAGGGGGACCTTTGTCCCTTTCCTCCTTTTTCCAGTCTATTATGGCAAGATAACAAAAGTCTTTTGCCACGCGCTTTAGCTCTTCCATAAACTTAAGCGGTTGAGAAAGCTCGTGAAAGGTAAAAGCCATAAAAATAAAGTCTACTGTGTTGTCGGGAAGGGGAATTTCGTTTTCTTCGGACTTAAAAACCTCTACATTAGTAAGTCCAAGCTTTTTTACCTTTTCCCTTGCGTAGTTAACCATCTGTTCTTGAACGTCTATTGCGTAAACCTTTCCCTTTTCTCCTACGAATTTTGAAAGGTAGGGAAGGTAAAAGCCTGCTCCCGTCCCAACGTCTAAAACGGTCATACCTTCCCGCAGTCCAAACTCCTTTAAAATCTTTTCTGGGTCAAAGAGCTCAAGCCTTGAAGGGTCGTCTAACTTCTTTATCTTTTCTGGGTCAAATTTGTGAGCCATAATAAGATTATACTTGCTATGAAAATAGACCTAACTGGACTACTAAAAAGGGAAGAACCGCCCTTTAGAAGCCTTGAGGAAGCAAAGGATAGAGTAGCAAGGTATTTATTAAGTTTTATACACATTGAGCTTGAAGGACTTCCCAAAAAAGAGTGGGATAAAACCTTAAACACTTGGTTGAAAATTATAGGCTTTGCAAAAAACCTAGTGAGACTTTCTGAGGAAAAGAGGAGAGAAATTTACGGAAAGTATAAATTTGACGGAATTATGGAAGGCATTATGGAAGAAAGCGTAAAGACGATTTTAGGTCTTTACCTTCTTGGATTGTCAAAACCCCAAGACGAGCCAAAAGAAATACTGAGAAAGATAATCGAACTTATTTACGGAGATAAAGAGATATACGAAAGGGAAAAGTTTAAGGAAGAGATTATTGACTACATAAAAGAGTTTTTAGAAAAGAAAAGAGAAGATTAATCCTCTACCTTCTTAAATACGAGCGTTGCGTTCGTTCCTCCAAAGCCAAAGGCGTTAGAAAGAGCCACTCTCACAGGATACTCTATTGCTTTATTGGGGACATAATCAAGGTCACATTCGGGGTCCGGATTTTCCAGATTTATAGTTGGAGGAATGATTCCGGTCTCTATAGTCTTAACGGTTGCTACCGCCTCAACGGCTGCTGCCGCCCCAAGTAAGTGCCCTATCATAGACTTGTTGGAAGAAATCTTTAGTCTGTATGCGTGCTCACCAAAGAGCCGTTTTATCGCCAAGGTCTCAGTTTTGTCGTTTAGGGGAGTAGAGGTTCCGTGGGCGTTTATGTAATCCACCTCTTCAGGTCTTATCCCCGCATCTTCTAAGGCAAGCCTCATACACTCGTAGGCTCCCTCTCCACACTCGTGGGGTGAGGTTATGTGATAGGCGTCGTCGGTGGCTCCGTAACCTACGAGCTCCGCATAAATCTTTGCTCCCCTTGCTTTTGCCCTTTCGTATTCCTCCAGAATAAGTATCCCCGCTCCTTCTCCCATTACGAAGCCGTCTCTGTCTCTGTCAAAGGGTCTTGAAGCTTTCTGAGGCTCGTCGTTTCGTGTAGAAAGAGCCTTCATCGCCGCAAATCCCGCAACTCCAAGGGGAGTAATAGCAGCCTCAGTTCCACCAGTTATAGCTACATCTATGTCTCCCTTTTGGATGAGTCTAAAGGCGTCTCCTATGGAGTGGTTTCCAGTAGCGCAAGCGGAAACTACGGAGTAGTTAGGTCCCTTAAATCCCCAGCGTATGGCTATAAGCCCACCTGCCATGTTGGATATTCCGTAAGGGATAAAGAAGGGAGAGACCTTACGAGCTCCCTTTTCCTTTAGAATGAGCGTTTGCTCTTCTATGTCCCTCAGTCCGCCTATTCCAGTGCCAATAATCACTCCAACCCTATAGGGGTCGTACTTACTTTCAAGAAGTCCGCTGTCTTCTAAGGCTTCTTTTGCTGCAGCTATGGCAAATTGAATAAAGCGCGAAGCCTTTCTGGCTTCTTTTTTGTCCATGTACTCTTCTGGATTAAAGCCCTTTACTTCCGCCGCTATCTTTACTGGGAGGTTGTACTCGTCGGGGTCAAAGCTCTTTATCCTGTCAACACCACTAACGCCCTTTACTAAGTTTTCCCAAAACTCTTTGACCCCAATCCCTATGGGACTAACTACCCCTATGCCGGTAACTACTACTCTCCTCTTCATCCTCCAACCTTTTCCTTAAGGTAAGCTATAACGTCTCCAACGGTTTGAATCTTTTCCGCATCCTCGTCGGGAATCTCAATTCCAAACTCTTCTTCAAAAGCCATAATGAGCTCCACTACGTCCAAAGAATCCGCCCCAAGGTCCTCTACGAACTTAGCCTCAGGAGTTATCTTTTCCTTTTCTACACCAAGCTGCTCAGCTATTATTTCTTTAACTCTCTCTTCTAAACTCATCTCTTACCTCCTTAAAAAGTATTAATACATCCCTCCGTTAACGTGAATCACCTCTCCAGTAATGTAACTCGCCAAATCAGATACTAAGAATAGGACTACGTTAGCTACCTCTTCGGGACTTCCGAACCTGCCAAGGGGTATTTGGCTTTTGTACTGCTCTTTTAGTTCTTCCGAGAGAACCGCTGTCATGTCCGTCTCTATGAAGCCCGGAGCAACGGCGTTAACGAGTATGTTTCTCGGTGCGAGCTCCTTTGCAAGGGATTTAGTAAAGCCTATCAGTCCAGCCTTCGTAGCGGCGTAGTTCGTTTGTCCTACATTTCCCGTAAATCCTACTACCGAAGAAACATTTACTATTCTTCCCCACCTCTGCTTTAGCATCTTCTTTATGGCGTTTTGAGTGACGAGAAACACTCCCGTTAGGTTTACCCTTATAACCTCTTCCCAGTCCTGCAGGTTCATTCTCAAGAAGAGCTTATCCTTCGTTATTCCTGCGTTGTTCACTAAAATGTCTATCCCATCAACCTTTTGATTAATCTCGTTAAAGGCTTCTTTTATGCTTTCTTCACTGAGTAGATTCATTTCTACGCCGAAAGCCTCTACGGAATACCTCTCGGAAATCTCCTTGGCTACCGCTTGTGCTTTTTCGCGAGAGGTTCCAGTGATTATTACGGTGCTACCTGCTGCAGCGAGTTTTTCAGCTATTGCTCTGCCTATGCCGCGCGTAGACCCCGTAATAAGAGAAACCTTTCCCTTAAGGCTTATCTCCATAATATTACGGGTAAATTATAGCAAAAACCTGCTCCAAATGCTATATTTTTAATTAAAAGTTATGATTTTCTATGCATTAATCGCCTTACTGCTGGTTTCCTGTGCTCCTAAGTTAGAAGAAAAAACTAAGTACTCTTACAAGTATCCTGAGAAGGAAACTTTAGAGTTTGAAAAGACACCGGGGAGCCTTTACGCTGGTCCAAGCAAGGCTTACCTATTTGGCTCCGTAAAAGCTTCCCAAGAGGGGGACTTAATCTACATCAGAGTCTCAGAAAGCATAGACGCTATAGAGAGCGTATCTACTAATCTTGGAAGGAGCTCTTCCTTTTCCAACGCTATAAGCGCCTTTTTTGGGCTTCCAAAGTCTTTCTTGGCGGACCTTGGAGCTCAGGGCAAGTCTTCCTTTACTTCTAAGGGGGCAAGTAGGTATCAACAGAGTGGAAGGCTTTCAACCACGCTTGCAGGAAGGGTGGTAAAGGTCTTTCCAAACGGAACTATGCTCGTAGAAGCAAAGAAGTACATTGAGGTAAACGGGGCAAAGAGGGAGTTTCTGCTTCGGGGAATAGTAAGGCCAGAGGACATAGATGCAAACAACACGATAACGAGTGACAAAATAGCGGACATGGAGATATTCTTTGAAGGAAAAGGGTATGCGGTAAACGGAGGAGAACCCGGATGGTTGGCAAGGTTATTAGCTATACTCTTTCCCTTTTAGTTTTATTAGTTTCTGTTGCCTTTGGCGTAAGGATAAAGGACATTGCCTCGGTTGAGGGATACAGGTATAACTATCTCGTTGGATACGGGCTCGTCGTAGGACTAAAGGGAACGGGAGACGGAAGGTCGGCTTTTAATACCGTTCTATCTATCGCAAACCTTCTTAAGCGCTTTGGTATTTCTGTGGAACCGAGAGCTTTGACCGTCAAGAACGTTGCCGCAGTAATCGTTACCGCAAAGGTTCCAAGTTACTTAGAACCGGGTATGACCTTTGACGTAGAGGTATCTTCCATTGGAGATGCCAAAAGCCTTGAGGGAGGGACGCTCGTTCTCACTCCCCTAATGGGTCCCGACGGAGAGGTTTACGCCCTTGCTCAGGGACAAGTCATAGTTGGAGGATACGAAGCAAGGGGAGCAGAGGGAAGACAGGTTAAAAACGTTCCAACCGTAGGAAGGGTTCCAAACGGTGGAATACTGGAAAGGCCTTTCCCCTTTGAGCTTGGCGAAGAAAGGGAAATAAACATACTCCTTGATTATCCTGACTTCGTTACTGCAAAGAGAATTCAGGACGCCATAAACAAAGCCTTTGGGCAAGAACTGGCTAAAGCTGTTTCTCCCTCCGTCGTTAAGGTAAAGGTTCCAAAAGGAATGAACTTCGTTGACTTTATAGCAAGCGTGGAAAACTTAGAGGTTTCCCCTGACACTGTTGCAAAGGTCGTTATAGACAGCCGTTCTGGAGTGGTTCTCTTTGGGGGTAATGTGAGTATAGACCCAGTAGCGGTAACCGTGGGTTCGCTCGTTATTGAGATTAAGGAAAGGCCAGAGGTCGTTCAACCTCCTCCTCTTTCTCCCGGCCAGACAAAGGTAGTCCCAAGAACGGAGGTAAAAGTTGAAGAAGAAAAGAGGAGAATTGTCCAGCTTCAGGGTGCGACCGTTGGGGAGCTCGTAAATGCTCTTAACAAGTTAGGAGCAACCCCAAGGGAGATTATTCAAGTGCTTCAGGCTATAAAGGCTGCTGGAGCTTTGCGCGCTAAGCTGGAAGTGCTTTAAAGAGAAAAGCAAGTAGGGACTTTTGGGTGTGGAGCCTGTTTTCTGCTTGCGTAAAGATAAAGTCCGCGTATTTTTCAAACACCTCTTCCGTAATCTCTTGTCCCTTCTTTGCGGGAAGGCAGTGCATAACCCTTACGGTGGATTTTGCCTCCTTTAAAAGGTTTTCGTTTACCTGATAAGGCTTAAAGACTTCTAAGTTCTTCCCTTCCTCTCCCATACTTACCCAAACGTCCGTATAAACTATGTCCGCATCTTTTACGGCTTCAAGGGGGTCGTGGGTCAAGACTACGGTAGCTCCGCTTTCCTTTGCAAACTCCTCCGCCCTTTTGAGATAGTAACTGTTAGGTTCGTGTCCTTCTGGAGTTGCTACAAAAAGTGTTAGTCCAAACATTCCAGCTCCCACAAGAAGGGTATTACACACGTTGTTTCCGTCTCCTACATAAGCGATTTTTAAGTCTCTCATGCCTTCACCAAAGGCCTCGTAAAGGGTGAATATGTCACTCAAGACTTGACACGGATGGGAGAGATTTGTTAAAGCGTTGATAACTGGGACGGAAGCGTAATTGCCAAGCTCCCGTAGCCAAGCGTGAGAGTGATTTCTTACGATTATGCAATCTACATATCTTGACAGGGTTCTTGCGGTGTCCTTTACGTCTTCACCCCTTGACAATTGAAGCTCCTTTTCTTGAAAAAAGAGAGAGTTACCTCCAAGCTGATTTATACCTACCTCAAAGGAAACCCTCGTTCTGGTAGAGGGCTTGTTAAATAGAAGTGCTACGTTCTTTCCCGCAAGGGGCTTTCCCAAGTCTCTTTTCCCTTCCTTTACTTCCTTTGTGAGCTTTACGATTCTCCACGCCTCTTCTGGCGTTAGGTCCCAAAGGTCAATAAAGTCCCTTTTCATAGAAATTATTCTAATTGCTTCTCTACTTTCGGAAATAGAATCTTTCTTTCACCGACCTTATAGCTTTCCTTAGAGTAGGGCTTTATCTCGGGATTAAACTCCTTTTCTCCGAGCATCTCAAGGGCTTCTCTCATCTTGTTGGGAGTTATTGGATAGAGCAAGTGGGTAAGGACGTAAAGTCCGTCCACAAGAGCGTATAGAACCTTCCTTAACTCTTCAGTTTTTCCTTCTTTTTTCAAGCTCCAGGGCTGTTTTTCGTCAACATATTTGTTTAAGTAGCTCGTAAACTTCAGTATTTCCTCTATAGCCTTGTAGAAGTTTACCTCCTTCATGTAGCTTTCGTAGTTCCTTATCGTTTCTTCGGCAAACCTTTCGTATTCTTGGTCTTTGTCTCCAAAAACCTCTCCTTCTAAGAACTTGTTTGCCATGTTAACCACTCTGCTGTATAGGTTTCCTATCTCGTTTGCAAGCTCCCCGTTTATGCGGTTTATTATCGCCTTCCTTGAGAAGTCTCCGTCCTGTCCAAAGGGAACTTCCCTTAAAAGGAAGTAACGAACCTGGTCAAGACCAAACTCCCGAACGAGCTCGTAAGGGTCTATTACATTTCCAAGGGTTTTAGACATCTTTTTTCCCTCTACGGTCCACCAGCCGTGAGCAAAAACCTTCTTAGGAATCTCGTATCCCAAAGACATCAAAAAGGCTGGCCAATAGACCGTGTGGAATCTTAGAATGTCCTTTCCAACGAGGTGTAAGTCCGCAGGCCAATAAGTGCTGACCTTTTCTTTTAGGGCGGATATGTAGTTAAACAGGGCGTCAAACCAGACGTATATCGTGTGCTCGGGGTCAAAGGGAACGGGAATCCCCCACTTTACCCTGCTTCTTGGTCTTGTTACCGATAGGTCTTTAAGCCCTTGCTTTACGAAGGCAATAATCTCGTTCCTTCTGTATTCGGGCTGTATAAAGTCTGGATTTTTCTCGTAGAGCTCTAAGAGTTTCTCCTGATACTTTGAGAGCCTAAAAAAGTATGAGGGCTCTTTTATGTATTCGCACTTCTTTTGGTGAATGGGACAGGTGTAGTCCTCTCCAAGCTCCGCCTCCGTTTTGAACTCCTCGCAACCCACGCAATACCATCCCTCGTACTCACCCAAGTATATGTCCCCTCTCTTATAACACTCCTCAAACACCCTTTGGACGAACTCAACGTGATGGGGGTCAGTAGTTCTTATAAACTCCGTGTATTCAATTCCAAGAAATTCCCACAGTTTTTTAAAACGCTCAGCGTTTCTGTCTACGAGCTCTTTAGTAGGAATTCCCAGTTCTTCCGCTTTTTTTTGAATCTTCAGTCCGTGCTCGTCGGTTCCGGTGAGGAAGAAAACGTCGTAATTTCTCATTTTGTAAAACCGGGCTAGGGCGTCCGCGGCTATTGTAGTGTAGGCGTGCCCCAAGTGGGGTGAGTCGTTAACGTAGTATATGGGCGTCGTTATGTAGAACTTTTTGTTCATGCTTTTAAATTATATTAGACCGCCTTTGGCGGTATTTAAAATAAAGTTTTAAAATTGTTTTAACCAAGGAGGTTGCTATGGCAAAGGGTACGGTAGCTTGGAAGATTATTAAGGAGCATCTCGTAAGCGGTAGGATGGAGCCCGGTGAGGAGATAGCCATAAAGATAGACCAGACGCTCACCCAAGACGCTACGGGAACGATGTGCTACTTAGAGTTTGAAGCTATGGGAGTTCCCGAAGTAAAGACCGAGCTCTCCGTTTCTTACATAGACCACAACATGCTCCAGACGGACTTTAGAAATGCGGACGACCACAAGTATTTGATGAGCGTAGCAAAGAAGTTTGGAATTTGGCTCTCTAAGCCCGGAAACGGAATTTGTCATCAGGTTCACCTTGAGAGGTTTGCAAAGCCGGGGAAAACGCTCTTGGGTTCGGACTCCCACACTCCTACCGCGGGCGGAATGGGAATGCTCGCAATAGGTGCGGGCGGACTTGACGTTGCCGCAGCAATGGCGGGAGAACCCTTCTACATGAAGATGCCCAAGATAGTAGGAGTAAAACTCACCGGAAAACTCCCCCCTTGGGTCACCGCAAAGGACGTTATATTGGAGCTCCTCAGAAGGCTTACCGTTAAAGGTGGTCTTGGAAAGATTTTTGAATACTTCGGTGAGGGTATAAAGGAATTCTCCGTTCCCGAAAGGGCAACCATTACGAACATGGGAGCAGAGCTTGGAGCTACTACCTCAATATTTCCCTCAGACGAGATAACGAGGGCTTATCTTAGGGCACAAGGTAGAGAGGAAGACTGGATAGAGCTACTTCCAGACCCCGATGCGGAATACGACGAGATTATTGAGATAAACCTCTCAGAGCTTGAGCCCCTAATCGCTCAGCCCCACTCTCCGGACAACGTCGTTCCCGTAAGAGAGATAGAAGGTATAAAGGTAGACCAAGTGGTTATAGGCTCTTGCACGAACTCTTCTTTTGTGGACCTAACGAGAGCCGCTATGATGCTTGAAGGAAGAAAGGTTCACCCCGATGTAGTATTTGCGGTAGCCCCCGGCTCTAAGCAAGCCCTTGAGCTAATTACTCAAAACGGACTTCTTCTGAACTTCCTAAAGGCTGGAGCGAGAATTTTAGAGTGCGCCTGCGGACCGTGCATAGGAATGGGGTTTGCACCTCCGACGAACGGGGTTTCCGTAAGGAGCTTTAACAGAAACTTCAAGGGAAGGGCTGGAACGCCTGACGCAAAGGTTTACCTTGCATCTCCAGAGGTTTGCGTTGCAGCAGCTATTGCGGGAGAAATAATAGACCCAAGAAGGCTCGCAGAAAGGGAAGGAATAAAGTGGATAAAAGTTGAGATGCCCGAAAGGTTCCCCTACGGAGACGAGGCTTTTATTCCACCCTTACCCAAAGAAGAAAGGGAAAAGGTTGAGATATACAGAGGTCCCAACATAAAGCCCCTTCCCGAGTTTGAGCCTTTGCCGGACAAAATAGAGGGAGAGGTTGCCCTCATAGTTGAAGACAACATAACGACGGACCACATAATGCCTGCTGGAGCAAAGATACTACCCCTTCGCTCAAACATCTACGCAATCTCCGAATACGTTTATCACTACGTAGACCCTGACTTTGTCCCCAGAATGAAGAAGCTAAAGGAGAAAGGAAAAGCTGGAATCATAATAGGAGGGGAAAACTACGGACAGGGCTCTTCCAGAGAGCACGCAGCTTTAGCTCCCAGGTTCCTCGGCGTTAGAGCGGTAATAGCCAAGTCCTTTGCAAGAATTCATCACGCAAACCTCGTTAACTTCGGAATAGTTCCCTTGGAGTTTAAAAATAAAGACGATTACGAAAAGTTCTCCCTTGGCGACGAAATAGAGATTCCAGACTTAATAGAGAGACTCATGAAAGGAGAAGACATAGTCGTTATCAACAAAACCACCGGTGAAGAAATCCTCTGCACCTACAACCTAACGCCTATCCAAAAAGAGATACTCATAGCGGGTGGAAGGCTCAATTACATCAAGAACAAGCAAAAAGCTACCTCTTAGGAGGTTTCGTTATGAAAATGAAGAAAACGGTATCAATAATCGGTGCGGGGAACGTGGGGGAACACGTTGCAAGCCTTATACTTCTTAAGAACCTCGCAAACGTTAAGATGTTTGACATCCCAAGGCAAGCTGACGGAAAGACCTTTGAACCCGTAAAGGGTAAAGCCCTTGACATGAAACAGATGCTTTCCGCTATGGACATTGACGCAAAGGTTGACGGATACACCGTTTCTCCAGAAGGGGAAGGCTACGAACCCTTAGAGGGTTCGGACATAGTCGTAATTACTGCGGGCTTTCCGAGAAAGCCCGGAATGAGCAGAGAAGACCTTTTAGAGGCAAACATAAAGATAATCTCCGTTATAGCCAAGCAGATAAAGAAGTACGCTCCCGACGCCATAGTTATAGTGGTGACGAACCCCGTTGATGTGATGACTTACGTAACTTACAAGCTCCTCAACATCCCCAAAAACAGAATTATGGGAATGGCGGGGGTTTTGGACTCCGCCCGCTTTAAGACCTTTATTGCGGAAGAGCTTATGGTTTCTCCCAAGGACATACACGCTTACGTAATAGGTGGACACGGGGACGAGATGGTTCCCTTAATCTCAATCTCCAACGTGGGAGGAATTCCTTTAAAGGACTTACTTCCAAGGGAAAAGCTTGAAAGAATTATAGAGCGGACTCGTTTTGGGGGTGGAGAAATCGTAAACCTTATGGGGACTTCTGCTTATTACGCTCCGGCGGCTGCTATAGTGGAGATGATAGAAGCCCTCGTTCAGAACAGCAAAAGGATACTTCCCTGTAGCGTATACCTTGACGGAGAGGCGGGAGAATACTACGGAGTTCAAGGGTTCTGCGTGGGAGTGCCGGTGAAGTTGGGAGCAAACGGGGTTGAAGAAGTTATAAAAGTGTCTATGATAGAAGAAGAAAGGGAAATGTGGAAGCGCTCCGTTGAGAGCGTAAGAAAGACCGTTGAGATTGCGGAGGAGATACTAAGTGCGACAAGTAAGAGCTGAAGAAATAAAGAGGGTTGTAAAGGACCTAATTATTCAAGCCAATTGCAGACTTCCTCAAGAGGTAAGAGTAGCCTTCCAAGAGGCGCTCAAAAAAGAGGAGTCTCCAATAGGTAGAGAGGTTCTAACGCAGATTCTTCTTAACGCAGAGATAGCGGAAAAGGAGCAGATGCCCTACTGCCAAGATACGGGAGTTGACGTAATTTTCGTATTCTTAGGGCAAAACGTTTGCGTAGTGGGAGGAGACATAAACGAGGCAATAAACGAGGCTGTTCGGGAAGCTACGCAAGAGGGATACCTTAGGGCTTCTATGGTTTGGGACCCTCTTTTTGAGAGAAAGAATACGAGGGACAACACCCCTGCAGTGATTCACTACGAGATAGTTCCCGGAGACAAGATTAAAATAGTCGTAGCTCCAAAGGGAGCGGGTTCAGAAAACACTTCCCGCCTTGCTATGTTGAAACCTGCGGACGGCTGGGAAGGAGTAAAGCGCTTTATTTTAGAAACGGTAAAGCTTGCAGGACCTAACGCTTGCCCACCCTTCACAGTTGGAGTAGGAATAGGTGGAAACTTTGAGTATGCGGCATACCTTGCAAAGAAGGCTCTCCTTAGGCCCGTAGGCAAGAGGCACGAAAACCCCCTTATAGCTAAGGTAGAAGAAGAGCTTTTGGAAGAAATTAATAAAATAGGGTGGGGACCTATGGGATTTGGTGGGACAGTTACCGCAATTGACGTAAAGGTAGAGATGTATCCCTGTCACATAGCTTCTCTTCCCGTAGCGGTTAACATTCAGTGTCATGCAAACAGGCACGCAGAAGCTGAGATATGAAGTACCTATTCATCTTTGCGGTAATAGGTATAATAACCGTTATGTTTTTATCGGGCTTTCTCTTTCGCGTAATTCTTGCGAAACTAAGAAGGAAGCATGGGTAGTTATCTTCTTTCCCTTTACGTAGGTTCTCTTTTTATGCTCGTGTTTATCGTCTCTCCTGTTTTGCTAAGAACGGAAAAAAATAAGGACCTTGCTGGGCACTTCTATGGGAAGATTTTGTGGAGATTTTATTACGCTTTTGGCGTCCTTTTGCTCGCTTACGCTGTATTGATTGACTTCGTAGAGGGCTTTATATTATTGTTTGGATTGGGTTTGAACTTGGCTCTTTCGAGCCGCATGAAGAAGTTTAAGAGAAGTTTAGGAAATATAGAAGATTACGACTTTAACCATCCTTTGAGGAAGAAATTTAGGAGTCTATCTTACGCATCTTTAACTTTACTTGGGCTAAACTTCTTGATTTCAAGCTTAATTCTAATAAAAAACTTCCGAGGAGGTTAAATGAGCAAGTTGAAGGAGTACAGAGTTAACCACCAGATAAAGGCAAAGGAGTGCAGGTTAATTGACGAGAACGGAAACCAGATAGGCATAGTTCCCTTAAAGGAAGCTTTAAGAATCGCAGAAGAAAAGGGTCTTGACCTCGTAGAAATAGCTCCAAATGCAAATCCACCCGTCTGCAAGATAATGGACTACGGAAAGTTCAAATACGAAATGCAAAAGAAGGAGAGAGAAGCCCGCAAAAAGCAACGGGAACACCAGATAGAGGTAAAGGACATAAGGATGAACGTAAGAATTGACGAACACGACTTGCAGGTAAAGCTAAAACACATGAGGGAGTTTTTAGAGGAAGGGGACAAGGTTAAGGTATGGATTAAGTTTAGAGGAAGAGAGAACATGCATCCAGAGCTTGGAGAAAAGCTTGCAAACAGGATAATAGAAGAGCTCAAAGATGTAGCCCAAGTAGAGGTTGAGCCAAAGAAAGAAGGAGGCTTTATGCTATTCGTTTTAGCTCCTAAGAAGAAGAAAGGTAGTTAAGGTAATCTGTAAAAGAGTTTGTCCAAGAGTTTTGCAAGGTAGTCTTTCATGTTTTTCCTGTGGACTACCGCATCAAGCTGTCCCTTTTCAAATAAAAACTCGGCTGTTTGAAATCCTTCTGGAAGTTTCTGTTTTATCGTTTGCTCTATTACGCGGGGTCCTGCAAAGCCTATCAGGGCTTTTGGTTCCGCTATTATAACGTCTCCTAAGAAGGCAAAACTTGCAGAAACTCCCCCCATAGTAGGATGAGTTAAAACGCTTATAAAGGGAATTCCCGCTCTTTTTAGAAGTCCCACGCCTATGGTAGTTTTTGCCATCTGCATTAGGGACAATATCCCTTCCTGCATCCTCGCACCGCCAGAGGCTGCAAAGGAAACGAGAGGGGTTTTAGTCTCTAAAGCCCTTTCACAAGCCCTAAAGAAGCGCTCTCCAACTACCGAACCCATACTACCACCGATAAAGTTAAAGTCCATAACCGTTAAGATTACCTTTCTACCCTTTATGTGGCCTTCGGTAACTACGAGTGCTTCCGTGAGCCCCGTTTGCTCCTGGGCTTTTTTTATCCTTTCCTTGTAGCTTTTGGTATCTTTAAAACCAAGGGGGTCTGCGGGCAGAATCTCTTCAAAAAGTAGAGGCGGGTTTTCTTCGTCTAAGGTGTAGGCGATTCTCTCCTTTGCGGATAGGGTAAAGTGATAATCGCAGTTTGGACAGACCTTCAGGTTTCTTTCTAGGTCAGGAATGTATAAAAGGCTTTTACAGTTTGGACACTTGGTCCAAATTACTTCCTCTTTTTTCTTTTTAAAAAACCTGTCTAAAAGCCCCATTAAGCCTCTTTTTCCCTCTTTAGTTTTTCGTAGGCGGCTACTAAGTATCCGAGAAAGGCATTTTCTGGCTGAGCTCCTACGAACTCTACGAGTCCTTGGTTTATAACTATCTTAGGAACTCCTACGACTTGGAATTCTTGCGCTAAGTCTGGATTTTCCGAAGCATCTATAACTTTAGCGGTTATGTAATCGCTGGCAAGAGCAAAGTCCCACGCCATTATCGCTGCCGATGGACAGTATCCACAAGTTGTGGTTACGAATACCCATATCTCTAAGGGAATGTCTATTTCCTTGAGAATTTCTAAGGTTCTGTCTGATAGTTTTGGCTTTCTTTGGGAGACGTGGAAAATTCCGTTTACGAGCGTGGAGAACTCCAATCCTGCGGGAAGGCCTACGTACCTTATTCCGTAATCCTTATCTCCTTCTAATACAATCGTTGGGACTCTATCTATTCCGTATTTCTCAGCTTCTTCCTTGTTTAGGAACGGTGAGATTATCTCCAGCTTAATCTTATCCTCTCCTACCACATCTTTAAGGACTCCGTGGACTTCCTTCATAAGCTCCTCGGCTACTTGGCAGCTTTCACATCCAATAGCTACGGAGAACAGCTTTATAGTAACGGGTTCTTTGAATTCCTTTTTAGCAAGCTCTTTTAGTTGCGTTCTTACCTCTAGATTTAAGAACATCTGTGTACCTCCTTATCAATTGATTTTAATCCACTGTCAAGTATCTTATTAGAATATAGTTAAATCTTATTTTAGTGGAGGTTAGCGGGTGCAAAGGATAATGCTCAAGTCAAAGATTCACAGACTAAAGGTCACGGATACGGACTTACACTACGAGGGAAGTTTGTCCTTAGACGAATACCTTATGGAGCTTGCGGACCTAAAGCCCTTTGAAAGGGTAGACGTTTACAACATTAATAACGGAGCCCGCTTTCAGACTTACGTAATCCCCGCTCCAAGGTATTCGGGAGAGGTGAAATTAAACGGAGCTGCGGCAAGACTTGGCCACAAAGGAGACCTAATAATCGTGGCTTCTTACGCAACGTATAGCGACGAAGAGCTCGTGAATTACGCACCAAAACTTATCTTCGTAGACGAAAAAAACAGACCTGTAGAGCTAAAAGAATCTAAGGAGGTGTTGTAAGATGTTTTTCAACATTCCAGAAGTAGGACCCCAAGAAGCAAAAAGAATGCTTGAAGAGGAAGGGGATAAAGTCCTTTTATTAGACGTCAGAACTCCCCCAGAGCACGCCCAAATAAGAATACCTAACTCTATACTAATTCCCTTGGACGAGCTTAGGTATGCTTTTCAAAGCCTTCCAAAGGACAAAAAGATTATCGTTTACTGCAGAAGTGGGGAGAGAAGCGCCTTTGCTACTTACTTTTTAAGACAGATGGGATACGAAGCGTATAACCTTGCAGGTGGAATTTTAATTTGGCCTTACGAGACGGAGAGCGGAATACCTCCTAAATATTAAGAATCGCTTCCGCTCTCCTCTTTGCTTCTCTAGCTATCATAGTAAGCTCTACTTGTGGCAGTCCTAACTCTTTTGCTTGCTGTTCCGCTATTTCTTCTAATACTTCGTCTCCTTGACTTATCGCCTCTTCAAGCAAAGTAGCTATCTTAAGAATTTTTGCAAGGGGGCTGTTTTCGTCTGTATAGGCTTTTATAACGTCGTCCGCAACGTTTAGCTCGCTAAGGAAAGAAGGAATGTCAACCCCCAAAATCCTATCAAGTAAAGAAAAGAGTCCTACTAAGAAAGCCTTTTCTGAAAGGTCTGGAGAGTGGCTTTTTACGAGCTCTTGGGCAATGTGGGCACGAATAAGGGATTTCTTCCAGAGCTCGGGGTTTTCTACCTTAATAAAATCGTTTAAGGCTAAGAGTAGCAAAAACCTTTTAACGTTTTCTAAACCCACATAGGAAACTGCGTGGGAAACATCTTCTATCTTTTTCCTGCGAGCAAAGTATGCGGAGTTAACAAACTGCAAAAATCTTATGGTCATACCAACGTCAGACGATATGATTTCAGCAACTTCCTTTAAGCTTTTTGAGCTTGTCAGCGCGCTCATCAATCTAAGTAGAGTAAGTTTTAAAAAGGGAACAAGCTCTATTTCTTTTTCTTTAAGGGGTTCTGGTGGAGCCAGATAAAAGCCCTCAAAGTAGTCAACCCCAAGCTCGTAAGCCTTATTATAATCTTCCTTAGTCTCTATTCTCGTTACCATTACCTTCTTTTTGTATGAGTGAATTGCATTAACCTTATCTTTACTCACGCTTTGAACAGTAAACTCTACTCCGTGGGACAGCTCGAATATTTCTTTATACTTTCCTGTGTAAAGTTTTTCGTTTAAGAGTATTTCTCCCCCTTTCTTTACTATCTCCTCTAATCTCTCAAGAATCCTTTTGTAAAGCGTTTCTCCAACGGAAACTTCTGGAGGATTTAGGTTAAATATAACTTTTTCAAAAGGAAGAAGGTCTATAGTTTTGTTGAGAATGCTCTCAAGGGCAAAGTTGATAACGACTTTTTTCCCCTTAGCTATTTTTTCAACTCCAATCCCCACAACAAAGTCCGTTACGAGATACGCAGCCTTAGAAAACTCAACTTCCTTTGGATACTCGTCAAGTTTGTCTTTTCTTCTCAAAAATACTTCGTACGCTACTATATTACCTTCCCTATCGTATATTGGTTGCCTTGCTACTACGTAGCTCATCTATCCTCCCCTTAAGCTCAGGGTATAAAGGAAAGGCTTCACAAAGCTCTCTTACTTCTTCCCTTACTTTTTTAATAAGGTTTTCGTCGTCCATATTTTGAAGAACAAGAGATATCCAGCGGGCTATTTTTCTCATTTCTTCCTCTTTCATCCCTCTCGTAGTGAGGGCTGCGGTTCCTAACCTTATTCCACTCGTTTTGGTTGGGGGTAGTGGGTCAAAGGGAACGGCGTTTTTGTTTGCAGTAATTCCCGCCTTTTCTAACGCCTTTTCCGCATCTTTTCCTACGATGTTTTTGTCCCTTAAATCTACGAGAACTATGTGGCTGTCCGTTCCGCCGCTGACTATTTTAAATCCTTCCCTTTGTAGCTCTTCCGCAAGAGCCCTTGCGTTATTTACCACTTGTTTTGCGTATTCCTTGAACTCCTCAGTCATCGCTTCTTTAAAGGCTACCGCCTTTGCAGCTATAACGTGCATTAAGGGTCCTCCCTGTATTCCCGGAAAGACGCTTTTGTCTATAGCCTTTGCGTATTCGTTAGTCGTCAATATGAATCCGCTTCTTGGTCCTCGCAACGTTTTGTGAGTGGTAGAAGTAACAAAATGAGCGTAAGGAACGGGATTAGGATAAACGCCTCCAGCAACCAGACCTGCATAGTGTGCCATATCAACCATTAAGAGAGCTCCTACCTCGTCTGCTATCTCTCTGAATTTTGCCCAGTCTATCGTTCTTGGATATGCGGAGGCTCCAGCAACAATTAGCTTAGGCTTGTGTTCCTTTGCAAGCTTGTAAACTTGGTCGTAATCTATTAACTCCGTTTTGGGGTTTACGCCGTAATAAACTACGTTGTAAAGCTTTCCGCTGAAATTTACCTTAGCTCCGTGGGTTAGGTGTCCTCCTTGGGCGAGGTCCATTCCCATTATGGTGTCACCGGGCTGAAGGACTGCAAAGTAGACTGCCATGTTTGCCTGGGAGCCAGAGTGGGGCTGAACGTTTGCGTGTTCCGCACCAAAGAGTTTTTTAGCTCTCTCTATAGCGAGGTTTTCAACTATGTCTACAAACTCACATCCTCCGTAATAACGCTTTCCCGGAAGTCCTTCGGCGTATTTGTTGGTAAGAATACTTCCCGTTGCCTCCATTACCGCAAGGGAAGTGAAGTTCTCTGAAGCTATCATCTCTAAGTTATAAAACTGTCGCTCGTATTCCTTTACTATTGCCTCAAAAACTTCGGGGTCTGTCTTTGCAAGGTGTTCCATGATTATAATGATTATAAGTCAAACTCCTATAAAAAGTTTTAATATTTTCTCCTTGAAAACTATTCCCAAAAAAGCCCCAAGGGAAAGGAAAGGACCAAAGGGGATAGCAAAGTTTAGACTTTTATGTTTAACGATTAAGGGAATTACATAAAGAAGCCCTATAAGACTTCCAAGGGCTAAAGAAGCGAAAACCGCATACGTCCCACCTACAGCTCCTATAAAGCTAAGGAGAACGACATCTCCAAGACCTAATCCTTCTACTTTTCTTACCTTTACGTAGTAAAGGTATATAAGAAAGGGGATTAAAAATCCCAAAAGAGCTCCAAGTAAGCTCTCTTGCCAAGTTATGTCCTTCCTAAAGGGGGAAACCAAGAGTGCTAAAATAAGCCCCCCCAAATTGATTTGGGGCGGGATGATAAAGTGATACCAGTCTATTATACTCATAACGAGAAGGGCGGAAAAGAAGAAGTAATAAACTATTCCGTCAAGGAGGTTGTGTCCTTGTCCCCACTTGTGGTAAGAAAGGAGCGCTAAAAGTCCAGAAGTGAGCTCTACGAGGGGATACCTTATTGAGATTTTCTCACCACAGTACCTACACCTCCCTTTAAGGATTAAAAAAGAAAGGATGGGAATGTTGTCGTACCACCTTAGTTTTTGTTTGCAATGGGGACAATGGGAAGGGGGAAAGATTACGGATATATTCCTTGGAAGTCTGTAAATTAGGACGTTGTAAAAACTCCCCAAAATTAGTCCGAAGATAAAAACTACGGCGTATGTAAGGATTTCTTGTTTCAAGCGGGTTTTACCTCCGTTCTACCGAGAAGTTTGTATATGTCTAAAACGAAAGCTGAGGCTACAAATACAGAAGAAAAGGTCCCAACGATTATTCCCACTACGAAGGCAAACATTATGTTAGAAAGTGCCTGACCACCTAAGAGGAAAAGGGTTATTGCGGTTATGAAGGTAGTTAATGAGGTCATAATGGTCCTTGAAAGGGTTTGATTTACCGATAGGTCCATGAGCTCTTCTAAGGAAGCGTCTTTCCTTTTCCTTAGGTTTTCCCTGATTCTGTCAAAGATTACTACCGTATCCGCAACCGAGTAGCCTGCAACTACGAGTATGGCGGAAACAACCTCTAAGTTAATCTCTCTGTAAGTCCAAGAGTAAGCTCCAAGGACTATGATAACGTCGTGAGCCAAAGCTAAGATAGCACCAAGTCCCCAAACGGGTTTAAACCGGACTCCAAGATAAATGAGAATACCTCCAAGGGCAATAAGTATGGCGTAAATCGCTTTTCTTTTTAGCTCTTCGCTAACGACACCGCTAATCCTTTCGTTTCTAAGGAGCTGATACTTTCCTAACTTCTCAATAGCCCCTTCAAGTTTTTTAATGTCTTCGTCTATACGGAGCTTTATTATGTATGTTCCTTCTTTCGTTTCCTGAATGGACACACTTTTTAATCCAGCTTTGTTAAGCTCCTCTCTTAGCTGGGAAATCTCTACGGATTTTTCAAATCTCACCTCGTATAGGTATCCTCCTGTAAAGTCAAGTCCGAGGTTAAATCCCCTAAGGAAAAAGGAAAGTATGCTGAGAAGAACGAGAAGAGTAGAAACGAGGTAAGAAAACTTCCTTAGTCTTAAAAACTTTATGTTGGTCATAGATACTTACATCCGGTAATCAGGAGCCCGTAATTTCCTCCTCTCTTTCTGTAGAGAATCTTTAGCTGTCCGTCCGCTACATCTACGAAGGGAATAAAGTATGCGTGGGTTTCTTCTAATTCCGCCTTTGCGTCCTCTACGCTCATTGGCTTATCTACGACGAGCTGCTCTTCTATTATTTCTGGTTTCTCTCTTTCAGGTTGTTCTAAGCCCATCTCCATGTCGTGAAGTTTCTCTTTTAGTTTTCTTGCTTCTCTAATGTATTCGTGTCTTCTGGTCTTGAGTTTTACGAGCTGTCTCTCAAGTTCGTCCAAGGCTTTGTCTATTGCGGTAAATACATCCGTATCCTCTTCCCAAGCGTGAATCGCACCGTGGGGAAGGTTCTTAAGATAAAGGTGAAGGTCAACCCTGTAGAAAGTAGGTATGCTTTCTCCCGCATAACCCTTTTGCCTTGCACGGGTTGAGGAAATGGCAACTGTAGCCTCAACTTCGTCTTCACCTACTTCCTTGAGATATCTCTTAAACCTGTTTAGCTTGCTCTCAATAAGAGCCTTCATAGCCTCACTTATCTGGACATCAACACCTCTGTACTCAATATTCATCTTTCCTTTCCTCCCTAAGATGAATTTCCTTCCGAACTGTATTATTCAGTATAATACGAATTGTCCTAAGGACACATTTTATCCTTTGGTTTCTCTATTTGAACTGCCTCCTAAACAAAATAGCAAACCTGACATAAGTAAAAGACTCTCATTTTTCATTGAAAGTAATTATTATTTTAAAGGAGGTAAAGAAAAATGGGAATTGAAGTTAGCCTAAGCCAACAACCCGACAAGGTTTACGACGTGATAATAATCGGAGCAGGACCTGCAGGAACTACGGCAGCCATATACACCGCAAGAGCTGGATGGAAAACCTTAGTCCTTTACAGAGCGGAAGCGGATGGAGCTCTCGGGGTAACGCAGAAAATAGAGAACTATCCCGGCGTTCCGGGACCAATATCGGGTTACGAGCTTTTAAAGATTATGCGCGAGCAGGCAAAGAGCTTTGGAGCTGAGTTTGTAAGAGGCAAGGTAATAGCTACGGACCTAAACAGTGACCCCAAAAAGGTATACACGATAGACGGAAGAGAGTTCAGAGGAAAGACCATAATCATAGCCTCAGGAGCTATGGAGAGAGCTAACAAGTTTAAGGGGGAAGAGGAGTTTCTCGGAAGGGGTGTGTCTTATTGTGGTGTTTGTGATGCGGCGTTTTTTAAAGACCAGCCCGTTGCCGTTATAGGGGACGACGACTACGCAATAGAGGAAGGAGAATTCATAGCAAGGTTTGCAAGCAAGGTTTACTTTATCGTTCCAGGAAGTAAAATAAAAGCCCCTCCCGAGACAATGGAGCACTTTCAAAGCTTGCCAAATGTAGAAATCCTTTTAAAGCACAGACCAATAGAGATAGTCGGAGACAAAGTGGTTAATGGAATAAGGCTGAAGGACCTTGAAAAGATGGAGGAGAAGTTTTTAGAGGTTAACGGAGTCTTTATATTCCTTGGGGGAACTAAGCCTTCTGTAGACTTTCTTATGGGACAGGTTGAGATGACGGAAGGGGATTGCATAGTGGTTAACGAGGAGATGATGACTTCTGTGCCGGGTGTGTTTGCTGCAGGAGACGTGCTTTGCAACGAAATAAAGCAAGCGGTCGTTGCGGCAGCAATGGGATGTAAGGCTGCCCTTGCAGTTGACAAATACTTAAGCGGTAAGAAGAAGATAGTTCCCCAGTGGTAACTTCCTCTTTCCCTCTTTTTTCTCGGGGTAGGGTATTGAAAAAATTTTTCATGTGGAATTCAAAGCGTGGAGTTGAGAGAAACCTCTAACTCTAAGCCTTCCTTTGCCGCTATTACTTCTACTCCCGTCTTTTCCGACAATTCCTTAGCCACATTGTCGGGGTTTCTCTCAAGTATTTCCATAGAGTAGTGAGTTATAACCGCTCTTTTGGGTTTGAGTTCCTTTATCAGAATTTCCGCATCTTCTATTGATAGGTGCTCAACGTTTGGCTTTCTTTTGTAAAGAGTTGCATTTATTATCATCAGGCTTTTGCTCCTTGGATACATCTCAAGCATTCGCTCCTCAAAGCCAGCACACGAAACGTAGATAATCTCGTCATTTATTAAAAGGCCGTAAGTTTCCGTTCTGTGATGCTTGTGTCTTATAACCGCTCTTACCTTCCAGTCCTTGTAAGAAAACTCCTTACCTTCTTCTAAAAACTCCTCTTTGACGAGCCTCTTTCTGAGATAGGGAAGTAAAACCCTGTCTTCCCCCTCAATAGCTGTTCTTGGAGCAAAAAGGGAGACGTTTTTAAACTTCCCTCCGTCTGTTGCAGCCTCTATAAGGGTGTTTAGGTCCGCAGAGTGGTCTAAGTGAAGGTGAGACAAAACGATTAAGTCTATGTTTCTATAATCTATCCCAAGCTCTTTAAGGTAAACGAAGGCTCCGGGACCAGGGTCTACGTGAAGATAACTCCCGTTCTTAGAGACTAAAAAACCTCCAGAACGCCTAATAAGCCTAAAGGTTACGAGCCTTCCACCCGCAGTTCCAAGAAACTTAACCTTCACTCTTCTATTTCTTCAACTATTATAGAACCACTTGGACACTCGTCAGCTACTTCCTTGACTTCGTTTTCCAGTCCTTCTGGAACTACCATCCAGCAGTTCCCGTCGTCGTCCTTTATGTCGCAATTAACCACGTCTGCTACGCCGTCCCCTCTATTCTTGTAAACTTCTGGAATTCTATCGTAGCAAAGCTCACAGGCAGTACATGTATCTTGGTCAATCCTTGTTTTTAACCTTGCCATGGCTTAAACCTCACAAAGAAAAATAAAAGAAGAGAAAAGGGAAAAGCCTATGAGAAAAAACAGGAATTTTTATTATTCTTCTTCAACGATGATAGAACCGCTTGGGCACTCGTCGGCTACTTCCTTGACTTCGTTTTCCAGTCCTTCTGGAACTATCATCCAGCAGTTTCCGTCGTCGTCCTTTACGTCACAATTGACTATGTTCGCTATTCCGTCCCCTGCGTTCTTGAAGACCTCGGGAACTCTGTCGTAACAAAGCTCGCAAGCGGTGCATGTATCTTGGTCAACTCTAACCCTTAATGCCATAGCACTGCCTCCTTAAAGGTTTTTATTTTATTTTATTAAGAACACTTGCCACAGTTTCGCCAATTTTCGCGGGGTTGTCTATGACATAAACTCCAGCTTTTTCAAGGGCTTTCATCTTAGCCTGAGCGGTTCCCTTTCCACCCATTATGATGGCTCCAGCGTGTCCCATTCTTCTGCCGGGGGGTGCGGTTACTCCAGCAATGTAAGCAAATACGGGTTTTTTTACCTCGCTCTCTATGTATTCCGCGGCCTCTTCCTCTTCCGTTCCACCGATTTCTCCAATCATCAGGATAGCTTCGGTTTCAGGGTCTTTGTTAAACATCTCTATAACGTCCTTGTGGGTAAGTCCGTGAACGGGGTCTCCCCCTATTCCTACCGCCGTACTCTGTCCAAGTCCTAATTTAGTAAGCTGGTATGCTGCCTCGTAAGTAAGCGTTCCACTTCTTGAGACTATTCCTATCTTTCCTCTCTTGAAGACATGGCCCGGCATTATTCCAACCTTTGCCTCTCCGGGGGTTATTACGCCCGGGCAGTTTGGTCCTACGAGCTTTGCGTTTGGATAGTTCTTTACCATGTAGTCTTTTACCATCATCATGTCTCTAACTGGGATACCCTCGGTGATACATATAATGAGCTCTATTCCGTTGTCTAAGGCTTCAACTATTGCGTCGGGTGCAAAGGGTGCTGGGACGAATATGAGTGAGCAGTTTGCTCCCGTTTCTTCTACCGCTTCCCTTACGGTGTTAAATACGGGAATGCCTTCTACCTGTGTGCCACCCTTTCCGGGGGTGACTCCCGCAACTATCTTAGTTCCGTACTCTTTACACTGCTTTGCGTGAAAAGACCCCTCTTTCCCGGTAATTCCTTGAACCAAAACCTTAGTGTCTTTATTCACTAAGATAGCCATATCTATACCTCCTTACTGGGCTTGTTTTGCAAGCTCAACAGCCTTCTTAGCTCCGTCCCACATGTCTTCAGCTATGATGAAGTTTAAACCGCTTTCTTGGAGCAATCTCTTTCCTTCCTCTACGTTAGTTCCCTCAAGCCTTGCAACTACGGGGACTCTCAGCTCCACCATTTTGGAAGCCTCTATTAGTCCTTGAGCGAGCCTGTCAACCCGCAGGATTCCACCAAAGATGTTTATAAAGACTACCTTAACATCTGGGTCAGCCATCAAAATCCTAAAGGCGTTTGCTATTTGTTCTACGTTAGCTCCTCCTCCTACGTCAAGGAAGTTGGCGGGCTCTCCTCCTGCAAGCTTTATTATGTCCATAGTAGCCATGGCAAGTCCCGCTCCGTTTACCATACAGCCTATGTTTCCGTTTAGCTTTATGTAATTAAGTCCGTACTTTTTAGCCTCCGCTTCCAGCTTAGGAATCTGGCTTTCGTCCTCTAGCTCTTCTAAGTCCTTGTGTCTGAAAAGGGAGTTGTCGTCTATGTCAAGCTTGGCATCTAAGGCTACGAGAGTTCCTTCCTTCGTAAGAACGAGCGGGTTTATCTCCACAAGGCTTGCATCAAGCTCAGTATAAATCTTGTAAAGGTTTAGGGCAATGCTGGTAAACTCTCTTACGGGAAGGCCAAGCTTATAGGCGAGCTCTCTGGCTTGATAGGGCATAAGACCAAGCTCTGGGTCAATGGTTTGAATAATAATGGCTTCTGGATTCTCCTTTACTATCTCTTCAATCTCCATTCCACCAGCTGCGGAAGCCATTATGACGGGTTTTGACTTAGAACGGTCAAGGGTTATAGCAAGGTAGTATTCCTTGTCTATGTTGGTTGCCCTTTCAATGAGAACCCTGTTTACGGGTTTTCCGTCGGGACACTGAAAGGTTTTTAGGACCTTTCCGAGAAGGTCGTTTACCGCTTGTTCGAGCTCCTCTTCACTCTTAACAACCCTTACTCCTCCAGCCTTTCCCCTTCCCCCGCAATGCACCTGAGCCTTTACGACTAGGGGGTATTCTCCGAGTTCTTTTGCTACTTCCTTTGCCTCTTTTAAACTAAAGGCTACCTTTCCCTCTGGGACGGGAATTCCGTATTTTGCAAATATTTCTTTTGCTTGGTGTTCGTGTAGCTTCATAGCCACCTCCTTAACTAAAAATTAAAATGGGGTTTTAAATTATATTACCTAAGAAGTAGGTAGAAGTTTATACCTACCAAGGGAATTAGCCTGTTAAAGCCCTTTAGGAAGTATAGAGCTATAGCTCCAATAATCAAGACGATAAAGGCTTCCTGCTTAGTAATCTTCGCACTCATACCTAAGGAATAATCGGAGAAGACTTTTAGAATTCTAAATAGAAGCTCTCCCGAAAAGTTCATAAAAAGCAAACTCAAAGGAAGCTCAAAGAGGGTAAATAGAGACAGGAAAGCAAAAAAGGCGTAAGCGAGAACCAAGGGCGAAAGCAAAGGAGAGAGTATGAGAGATATAGGATAGACATATGTAAAACTTACAAGAAGGGGGCTAACCCCCGTAAAAGCTCCAAAGCTAACGAGGAAGGTCTTTGCGGTGTTGCTTAGTTCCCACTCTCTAATCGTGAGAATAATGTAGAGAACCGCAAAGAAGGAAAGCCAAAAGGAGTAAGAAAAGACGAAGTGGGGAGCAAAGAAGAGCATTAGGGTTCCCGAGAAAAAGAGCGCGCAAAGGGAGCAATACCTTCTGTAAAGAATCAAGGCAAGAACGTAAAAAAGAAACATTAGGGTAGCCCTGATGGCGGGGGGATTTGGCGGGACTAAGAAAGTAGAATAAAAAAGAACGCCAAGAGCTCCTAGGTAAGGGGATATAGCCCTTGGAAAGAGTTTGTAGAAGAATAGAAAAACTAACCCCACATGCAAGCCAGAGACCACCAAAACGTGAATCAAGCCAGTCTTTAGAAAGACTTCTTCTACTTCTAAAGGAAGGTTTTTCCTTTCTTCACCAAATATGAAAGCAAGGGCTATAGCCCTAAGGTGGGGCTCTTTAATCCTTTCTTCCAACTTTTTCATTAACCTTTTTCTAAGGGACTCTTTTGGAGGTAATTCCTCAACCTCGTACCAAGGGGAGATTAGAAGGATTGAGTTATTTTTGACCCTTACAGTAGCAAGGACTTCCAAGCGGTCAGACTCGGGAATGTAGTCAAAGGTTCTAACGATAAGCGTAGCCCTTCTTCCCTCTAATTTCTCAATTTCTGACTGCTCAATGTTTACGGATGCTGAAGCATAACCGTCCCCCAGCTCCCACTGAGAGAGCCTTTCAACCTTTAAATAAACGAGCTCTTCCGTAAAGTCTGGGAGTTTAGCCTTGTAATAGGCTACCAAAAGGGCGACGAAGAATACAAGGGCGTGAACTAAGTGAAGAGTTCTTACCAACTTACCTTATTCCTCCCGTATTATATTATTCTTCTTTAAAAGCACTATGAGGTGAAGGCTATGCGCGAAATAAAAGTAACTGACGTTTCTTTAAGGGACGGTATTCAGAGCCTTCTTGCTACGCGAGTTAGAACGGAGGACATGCTTGAGGCGGTAGAGATTTTGGACAAGTGTGGTTTTTGGTCCCTTGAGGTGTGGGGAGGAGCTACCTTTGACGTGTGCCTAAGATACTTAAAGGAAGACCCTTGGGAAAGACTTAGAAAGTTCAAAGAAAGGGCGAAAAACACTAAGTTGGAAATGCTCCTGAGAGGTCAGAACATAGTAGGCTATAGACATTACCCCGACGACGTGGTTGAGGAGTTCGTAAAGAGGGCTTACGACAACGGGATAGAGGTCTTTAGAATTTTTGACGCCCTTAACGATACTCGCAACATGAGAAAGGCTATAGAAACCGCAAAGAAGGTAGGTGCAATCGTTAAGGGTGTTCTTTCCTACACCATAAGCCCCGTTCATACCGTTGAGTATTACGTTAAAGTGGCAAGGGAACTCGTTGACATGGGAATAGACATTATATCCATAAAGGACCAAGCGGGGATTCTCACTCCAAAGGTAGCTTACGACCTTGTGTCCGCTTTAAAGAGTGAGTTTCCCAATTATCCGGTTCACATTCACACCCAAACTACCGCAAGCCTTGCGGAAATGACTCAGCTAAAGGCAATAGAAGCCGGTGCGGACATGATAGATACCGCATGCTACTCCCTATCTGGACAAACTTCCCACCCTCCCGGAGAGACTATGATTTACGTCCTGAGAGAGTTTGGCTACAAGGTTTCAGTAGATACGGAGCTCTACAAAAAGGTTGGGGACATAATGAGGGAAGTAAGGAAAAAGTACAAGAAATACGACGTTCTTCCGCCTTACCCTGACGTAAGCGTTTTAGTGCATCAAATCCCGGGAGGAATGATATCCAACTTTATATCCCAGTTAAAAGAGCAAAACTTAGAGGACAAGTTAGAAGAAGTTCTTGAAGAGGTAAAAAGAGTTAGAGAAGACTTTGGTTATCCTCCCCTCGTTACTCCTACGAGTCAAATTGTGGGAACTCAGGCTTTCTTAAACGTTATTCACGGAGAAAGATACAAGGTCGTTACGAAAGAAACGAAAGACTACGTTAAGGGACTATACGGAAGACCGCCTGCACCTATAAAAGAAGAGGTGATAAGGAAAATTCTTGGAGACGAAAAGCCCATTTACGACATAAGACCCGCAGACCTTTTAGAGCCAGAGCTTGAAAAGATTAGGGAAGAAGCAATAGAAGCAGGAGCAAGAACGGAAGAAGACATACTCTCTTACGCCCTTTTCCCAGTGGTGGCAAGAGAGTTCTTTGAGTGGAGAGAAAAGGTAGAAAAGGGAGAGCTTCCTCCAATTCCTGTAGAAGAAACAGAAGAACAAAAGGGAGAGTGCAAAGCTCCCGTGGAGTTTTACATAACCGTTCACGGAGAGCAGTATCACGTTCAGATAGCAGGAAAGGGAGAAGAAGACCCTACAAAGAAGACCTTCTTTATAAGATTGGACGGACAGCTCGCAGAAGTCCAAGTACAACCCCTTAGAGTAGCAGAAGTCTCCCCCGGAAAAGTGGTAGAGCTTGGAGAAGCTGCTCCCGTCGTTTCAAAGAGACCAAAACCAATGGGTGTAGGAGACATAACTTCGCCCATCACCGGTAAAGTGGTAAATATAAAGGTCAATGTAGGAGACGAGGTAAAAGAGGGAGACGTTTTACTCGTCGTAGAAGCTATGAAGATGGAAAACGAGATACACAGTCCAATAGACGGAGTGGTTGAGGAGATATTCGTCAGAGTAGGAGAAACGGTAAATCCGGATGAGGTCTTAATCAGAATAAACCCAAAAAAGAAGCGTAAATGATAAAAATAGCTCTGCCCAAAGGAAGACTCTTTGAAGAAAGCGTTGAGCTCCTCTTAAAGAAAGGAGTAATAAAAGAACCACTCAAAGAGGGAAGAAAACTCGTCGTTGAAAAGAACGGATTTACTTTCTTCCTTGTCAAGCCCTTTGACGTTCCCGTTTATGTGGAAAGCGGCGTAGTGGATGCGGGAATCTGTGGTTACGATGTGTTCTTAGAAAGAAAGCCAAAAGTTTATAGAGTTTTAGACTTAGGTATAGGTTTTTGTAAGATTGCGGTAGCGGGAAAACCAGAAAGCAAGGAGAAATACTTTAATTCCACCCACATAACCCTTGCAACCAAGTATCCGAGCATAGCTTACGAGTTTTTCAAAAGTAAAGGAATAAAGGCTACGATTTATCACTTAAACGGTTCGGTTGAGCTTGCCCCGCTCGTTGGACTTGCGGAGTTTATTTTGGACCTCGTTCAGACCGGTAAGACCTTAAAAGAAAACGGACTCGTGATTATTGAAGAAATAACTACATCAACCGCGTGGCTTGTCGTTAACAAAGAAAGTTTTAGAATAAAAAACGAGGCAATCCTTGAGCTAATTCAGAAGCTCAAAAAAGAAAGCTAATATCACTTTCCGTAAAAGTATCTGACGATGGCTTTGTAAATACTGCGTGCTAACTTCTCTTGAAACTCTTTGTCGGCTAACTTCTTAGCCTCTTCGGGATTGGTTATAAAGCCGGCTTCTATAAGAATAGAAATCGTTCCCGGATTTTTCAGAACCGCAAAACCTCTATCCGCTATCCCCCTAAAGGTTATCTCACGCTCTCCCATGTCTCTCTTTAACTGCTCTGCTAAGAGCTTTGCAAACTCTCTACTTTCGTTTAGTGTAATGTCAAAGGCTATGTCGCTCAGTATGGGCAGAGCTCTCGTGTCCTTAGCATCCCTAAAAAGGGCAAAGGCGTACTGAGGATTTCTTAAAATTTGCATTTTCTTTCTATTTGCGCTTTCCTCCGAAAGGACGAAGACTTGAGTTCCTCTTGCAAAGGGATTTCCTCCCGGAGCTGCATCTGAGTGGATGCTTATAAAGAGGTCTGCTTTGTGTTCTCTTGCAATCTTAACCCGTTCTTCTAAAGTAAGGTAGTAATCACCGTCACGGGTCATAACCACCTCAAATCTTCCGTCCTTTCTTAGGTAGTTTGCTAAATACTTAGCTATTTGCAGATTTACCCACTTTTCTTCTATGCCACCATAACCTATCGCTCCCGGGTCCTTACCCCCGTGTCCTGCATCTATAACTACGACAACCTTCTTGTGTAATCTCTTTTTTTCGCTGTTTTTGTTATTTTTCACTTTAATCGGTTCTTTCGCTTCGGTCATCTCTTTCGCTTCGGCTACTACTGCACTAGAGCTTTCCTTCATAAAGTCTAAGACTATCCTGTAGGGCTCTTTTAGAGAAAAGACTTTGTAAGGATATTCTTCTGGAGGTATTAAAACGATTCTAACACCACGAGGTTGTTTTACTACTTTATGTTTAAAATCTTTCGGCAGGATTACTTCACTTATGTTTACATCTTCTTGCAGGTCCACAACAATTCCATAAGGGTCTTTTAAGGAGGAAACCTTATACTTAATAGGGTCGTTTGAAAAGCTTCTTAAAACTACGCGAATCTTATCTGGATGAATTCCGTAGTCAACTACTATACTCCTATCACTTGCAAATCCAAAAACGCTAAAAAGCAGTATTAGAACCGCTACAAGTTTAGAAATGCCTAAACTCCTCGGGAACACTTACCTCCTCCTCCACCTCTTCTTTCTTAGTAGCCCACGGAGCGAGTGGAAACCTTATTACAACTGGATTTGGTATGTCTGGCTGATAGAGAATCATCGTCCCCTTTTTTAACATTATAGCCCTCTGACGGAAGTTTCCAGTAAGAAATTCGTACTCCTTGCTTAGAACTTCACTGCTGTCCAGTCTTCCCGTAACCTTTATCGCTGCGTTAGCTAAAATTCTCTTTTCTATCTCGCTTGCGGTTTGCTGGGCACCTATGAGAATAACTCCCAAACTCCTTCCCCTTTCCGCAATGTCTAACAGGATGTCCTTTATGGGACTCCAACGGTCCTTTGGAGCGTATTTATTTAATTCGTCTAACACTACGAACACCTTAGGATAGGGATTTCCCGTTTCTTCCTTTTCTTTGAATATTCTTTTTAGGATTGAACCTACGACGAACATCTTTGCAATACCGTGCAGGTCAGAGATGTCTATAACGCTGAGCTGATGGGACTTCCAATCTATGTGTTTTGAGGTATTACCGAAAACTAAGTGAGAGCAGTGGCTCGCAGCGTGATGAAATCTCCTTAAGAAAGCGTAAGCGGTAGCGGTAGCTGCGGTTCCAAACCACTCTCTATACCTGTCGGTATCCCGTTTTGTTTCCCTGTCCTCTATAACTTCGCGGAAGAGATTGTACAAATCTTTCAAGCTGTTTATTTCTTTGCCGTTTTCGTCTAGTAAGATACCTTTCGGGCTGTCTTTTGCAAGTTGTTGGAGTTTTTCGGTAACCCTGTCTATTACGTAGTGAAGGGAGGTTGCCCCCTCGTCTCCCTCCGCAAAGAGAAATCTAAGCAGCCCTTCTTTTGCAAAGTCGTACATAGACCACTTGTAGGGGAAAACCCCCTCTAACCTCTCTCCGGAAGAAGGAATGTCACTTCCCTCTTCTTCGGGAGGAGCGTAAAAAGCCACGTCTTTAAAAGGCTCAGGCGTTAGCCCCATTTTCTCAAAGGCTTCTCTGTGTTCTTTGGTAAACCTTTTGTTTTTCTTGTCTATCCAAAGGAGGTCTTTTCCCTTGACGTTAAAGATAATTCCGTGAATCCTGTTTCTGTCGTCCGCTTTTTGAAAAATTGAGTAGAGCAAAAACAGCGCGTAAGAGGTTTTAGTTGCCACTCCAGACATCCCAGAAATAGACACGTGAGCCCCTTCCCTTCCGTTTATAAAGTCGTAATTCAGATAAACCACTTCACCGTTTCTCGTCAATCCTGCGGGAATCTTCGTCCTCATGTTGTCGTAGTAAAGAGCCTTTTCAAAGTCTATTCCTTGGGCTTTATAGGCAATGTCTCCGGGAGTAGGGGGAATAAAAACCTCAGGCTCTATTCTCGTGACCGAGACCTTTGCCATGTAAGCCAGATTTGCGGGAACTACGCCGCTATTTACCAGCTGGGCATCGTATACGAGCTCAACCCCTTCCAAGTACTTCACGACCTCTTGAACTATACCGTAGAACTTTATCTCTTCATTAGTCCCGTCTATCTTGGACTCAACCACGATAACGTCGTCAAGCTGAACGAACTTTCCCCTTTCAATCCCTATCCAAAACTCCAAAGGGTTAGAGGGTTTCGTTCCAAGGACTATTCCCACTCTCATTTGTGGTCTCCTTTTATCAGATAATATAACTATGAGATTTGCAGTCTGCGTATTTCCCGGCTCAAATTGTGACTACGATACTTATTACGTCATAAGGGATGTCCTTGAGAAGGATGTAGACTTCGTTTTTTGGGAAGAGAGGGATTTGTCTAAGTACGACTGCGTCGTTCTTCCGGGAGGTTTTTCCTTTGGAGATTACTTAAGACCTGGGGCTCTTGCGGCTCACACTCCCCTTGCACAGGCAATATACGAGTTTGCCCAAAAGGGAAAGCTGGTTTTGGGAATATGCAACGGATTTCAGATTCTTACTGAGCTTCGCCTACTTCCCGGAGCCTTACTTCCCAACGAAAACATGCGCTTCGTGTGTAAAACCGTTTATCTTCGCGTGGAGAACGCAAACTCTCGCCTAACGAAAAAGCTTGAAAAGGGAGAGGTCATCAGAATTCCCATAGCTCACCACGATGGAAGGTACTACGTCCCAGAGGAGGAACTAAAAGCTATGGAAGAAAACGGACAGATACTTTTTAGATATTCAGACGAAGAGGGAAGGATTACGCCAGAAGCTAATCCCAACGGCTCCGTTTCTAACATTGCAGGGGTAATGAATAAGGAAGGAAACGTTTTTGGATTGATGCCCCATCCTGAGAGGGCTTCGGAGGACATCCTTGGTTCCCACGACGGACTTATGCTGTGGTATTCTTTATTGAGTGATTAGTCATGATGTCGTAAGGAGTGCCTTAAAGCAGAATAAGGTTCGTAGTGAAGAGATATTCGGTCTTGAATACCTAAGGTTTAGTGACGACTACAAGGACATTCCCCGTGGAACTGCTATCTTTAAAGACTTCGTAATATGGGGCTATCCCCACATAGGGAGAATATTCTTATTAGAAACCGGTCTAAGGGAGCAGTTTGAGGCTCCCTTCTGGGTGGAAGAAAAGGTAGACGGATACAACGTAAGGATATTTAAGTACGGAGACAATTATTACGCTCTATCAAGGGGTGGATTTATATGTCCCTTTACCACCGACAGGCTTCCAGACCTGATTAATTTAAAAGTCCTTGACGACAATCCGGACTTGGTGATATGTGCGGAGGTTGCAGGGCCCGAAAACCCTTACATTGAGGAATATCCCCCTTACATTAAAGAGGACGTTCAGCTTTTTGTGTTTGACTTTATGAAAAAGAACTCTCAGGAGTTTTTAAGCCACGAAGAAAAGATGGAACTCATAAGGAAGTACGACCTTCCGAGCGTAGAGGTAATCGGAAGATTTACGACCTCAGAAGAGGACATTAGGAAGATAAAGGAGATATTAAAAAGGTTTAACGAGGAGGGAAGGGAAGGAGTGGTCTTTAAAGAAGACAGCCCAAGGAACAAAAGAGCTAAGTACATCACGAGCTACGCTAACCTAATGGACATAAACGTGAATGTGAAAAACTTGCTCCAGCTTCCTCCTGAGTATTACACTAACAGAATCTTAAGATTAGTCCTCTTTATGTACGAAGAGGGAATAGAAAGAACCCAGCACTTATACGAGGAGCTTGGCCGTGCCTTTATAGACGGCTTGTTTTCCGCTTTAGAGCAATTTCAAAAGGAGCATAAGGTTTACAGAACCTTTAGTTGTAAGTTCAGAAAGCGCGAAAACGCAATAGCGCTGTTGGAACTCTTGTCTAAGACCTCAAAGCACATTCAGGTAAAGCAAAGGAGATTGGAACAAGAGGGCGATTACTGGAGACTGGAGTTTGACAAGGTCTACCTAAGCATGACGGGTTTGCTTGGACACTTGCTTAGCGGTGGAATCGTTTACGATTAAATTATTAAGATTATGGTGAAGCTTCTTTACTTTTCCATAGTCAAAGAAAAGATAGGAAAGCAAGAAGAGTATTTGGACTTTTCTGGAAGCTTAAGGGAACTTAAGGAGCTTTTAAAGAGTCGTTATCCCGAGCTTGGGAATGTATGGGATACGGTCCGTTTTGCGGTAAACGAGGAGTACGTTGATGAAAACTACGAGTTATCGGATAATGATAGAGTTGCTATTATACCTCCGGTAAGTGGTGGATAAATTTCGTCGGAGGTGAGACATGGAAGACATCTACGTTGGGAATTACCTCGTAAAAGGTGACAGATACTACACTAAGGAGCACGAGTGGGTTTTAGTGAAAAACGGACTTGCCGAAATAGGTATTACGGACTACGCTCAAAAGCAACTTGGAGACATTGTTTTCGTAGATTTGCCAGAAGTCGGAAAAGAGATTGAGTCTGGAGAAACCCTTGCGAACATAGAAAGCGTAAAAAACGTAGCCCCCGTTTACTCACCCGTTACGGGAAGGGTAATTGAGGTGAACGAAAACTTAAAAGAAGAGCCGAGTCTCGTAAACGACGACCCTTACGAGGCTGGCTGGATAGCTATAGTTGAAATGAGTGACCCTACGGAAGTGGAAGACTTGATGAGCGCTCACGATTACGCTGAATATCTCAAAGAAATAATTGAAGAAGAAACCGAAGAAGAGGTTGCCATAGAAGAGGAGGAGATTATAGAGGAGGAGTATTACTTGGAGGAGTCTTACGAGCAGGGTGAAGAGGAGGGCACCGAAGAGGAAAACAAATGAGCTACATACCCCACTCCGACGAAGAAGTTAAGGAAATACTAAAAGAGCTTGGGCTTTCTTCCGTAAAGGAGCTCTTTTCCCACATACCTTCCGAGCTCTTTTCTGAAAGCTTTAACTTAGGAAATCCCTTATCTGAGGAGGAGCTTAGGCGATACTTTGCAAAGACCTTAGAAGAGGTAAAAGTTCCTATCTACTTTGTGGGAGCAGGAGCTTACGACAGGATAATACCTTCGGTAATCTGGCAGCTTTTAAACCGTGGGGAGTTTCTAACGCCCTACACACCCTATCAGGCTGAGGCTTCACAAGGGACACTGCAAGCGATTTTTGAGTATCAAACTATAGTAGCTGAGCTTACGGGTATGGAGGTGGCAAACGCTTCTATGTACGACGGCTCTTCCGCTGCTGCGGAAGCTGTCCTTATGGCTCGGGCAATAAAGGGGAAGGGGGATACGGTAGTCCTTTCAAAGACTGTAAATCCTCTCACCCGAAGGGTAATAAAAACCTACCTACGGGGTTATAAAGATAAGGTTTTAGAAGTGGATTTTTCCCAAGAGGGGACGACCAATCTTGAGAAATTAGAAACTGTTTTGAGCTCAAGCGAAGCTCACGCCCTCGTGGTTCAGTATCCTAACTTCTTTGGATTTATTGAACCTTTAAAAGAAATTGGAGAACTTTCTAAAAAGTTTGGAGTTCCTCTTGTCGTGATTGCAGACCCTATTGCCTTAGCCATCTTAGAGCCACCGGGAAAGTTTGGGGCTGACATAGTAGTAGGTGAAGGACAGCAGCTCGGAATTCCCCTTAGCTTTGGAGGGCCTTATGTTGGCTTCTTTGCTACGAAAAAAGAATACGTAAGAAAAATGCCGGGAAGGCTCGTGGGTATGGGAGAGGACCTTGAAGGGAAGAGGGCTTTTACTTTGGTTTTACAAACGAGAGAACAACACATAAGGAGGGAAAGGGCTACCTCAAACATATGCACGAACCAAAACTTAATGGCTCTTGCAAATCTTCTTTACGTTGTGCTTCTGGGTCCCAAGGGCTTAAAAGAAGTGGCAAAACAAAGCCTTTCTAAGGCTATGTATTTAAAGAGGAATCTACTCAGTAAGGGTTTTGAAGAAGTCTTTAAAGGTAAGCACTTGTGGGAGTTCCCACTTAGGCACAAAAACTTAGAAGAAATTTATAAAAAGTTATTAAAAGAAGGTTTCGTTTTTGGCCTCCCCCTTGGTAGGTTTTACGAAGAGTTATCGGATACTACTTTGATAGCAGTCACGGAAAAAAGAACGAAAGAGGAAATGGATAAACTGCTAAGCCTTCTTTAGAACCTCCTATTAACAGAGTTTAACCATCTTTTCACATCAACTGTCAAAAACCCCCTTGACTTATGACGATTATCATCTTATGTTAATATTAAGTTAAAGTTATGTTAATTTTCGCAAGGAGGTGAAGTGCCATGGATGTTCTTGGTTTTTACCCGATGTGGTATGTGCCAGTTATAGGTAGTGCAACTATCATCGGTATCATAGCTTCTCTTCACGTTCTTGCTTCTCACACCTCTGTGGGTGCTTCTATACTGCTTGCCTACCTTGCCACAAAGGCTTACAAGGAAAACCTGCCCCAGATATACGACTACATCAAGAAGTACATCCTTACGCTCCTCGTATTTTCTTACGTCTCTGGTTCTATAACGGGACCTGGTATATGGTTTTCCGCTACCGTGGCAAATCCAAGGGGCATATCCGCACTCATTCACAACTTCGTTTGGGTGTGGGCAGCTGAATGGATATGGTTCGTAGCGGAAGTTACGCTCGTTTACATACTCTACTACACCCTTGGCAAGATAGACCAAAGGAGCTGGCTAAGGCTTGCTTGGACATTTGCTATAGGTTCTTGGGCTACCATGTACATAATAGTAGGAATCCTCTCCTTTATGCTCTCTCCGGGACACGAAAAGTGGTTTACAACGGGTAATATCTTGGACGCTTTTTATAACAAAAACTACTTCCCCCACCTATTAATGAGAAGCGCTTACATGTTTGCCATAGCAGGAACGGTAGGATTGGCAATAGCTTCCCTTATGAAGAAGGACCTTCCCGAAAGGGTTTATAAGGACATAGTAAAGACCCTCTCTTACTGGGGTATAGGTGGAGTAGTGTTTGGACTTATGTTCTTTGCTTGGTATTACTCTACACTACCAGAAAGAAGCTACGTAGTAATTGAAAGCGTAGTTCCCACATACTTAAAGGTCTCCATAATGCTTATAATCCTCGTGGTTCTTGCTCACTTCTTACTAACGGCTATAAGACCCACCGCTGCAAGGGCTTGGGTAGCTGTTCCCATATTCGTTCTAATATTCTTTGCTGGCGTATATCCCGAAGAAAAGATAAGGGAGACCATAAGAAAACCCTATGTGGCTGGTGAGTTTGTGTGGGTAAATCAAATAATAGCAAGAGAGGTCCCTGCAAAGGGTATAAAGTCTGAAGTTCCCATAATAGACGAAAAGGGACTTCTCCAAGTTAATGCCTTCGTCCCCGAAGGTCTGAAGAAGATAACTCCCGAAAATAAGATAATGGCAGGAAAGGCTATAGCGATTCTCCAGTGCTCTGGATGCCACAACGTGACGGGCAGTACCGGTCTTAGACCCTTTGGACAGAAGTTCAAGGGTATGACCGACCCTGAAGCCGTGTACAACTTCCTCGTTAGCTACATGAAGAACAACCCCTCTCATCCCCCTTACATGCCCAAGCTTGTAGGAACTGACGAAGAGATAAGGGCTCTTGCTGCATACATTGCGGACTTGGTCTCTAAGGGCGGTTCTGTTTCCGCAAAGATAGAGGTTCCCAAAGCTACCGCAGAAGCTATGAAGTAAGGAGGTGGGTCATGATAAAGAGGTTGCTTTCGTCTTTTCTTCCCTTTGCTTTCTTAGGTAGTGTTCCCTCCTTTGCGGTGGATGTAGGAGTGCTCCTTAAGGCTCAGACAGACCCTGCAGGTGCTCCCTTCTACCCCGTAGTTATGCAAATCCTTCAAGTTCTTACCTTTGCCCTTCACATACTCTTTGTGTATACCTCCATAGGTGGCCTTTTCGTAGCCGTATACGGCTTTACTAAAAAAGACGAAAACTGGCAAAGGCTTGCAAGGGCTACCTTAGAACTTTCCAAGGTCTCCGTATCCTTAGCCATAGTCTTAGGAGTAGCGCCCCTACTTTTCTATCAAGTCATATACGACCCTCTGTGGTATACCTCTGCAAACCTTTCCGCATCTTGGTATGTGATGTTTATAGTCTTCCTACTTATTGGCTACTACATGATATGGATAGCTTACTTTAAAAGGCAAAACTCTGGAGTAGCCACCCTTTTCTCCTTGCTGGGAGTTATCTTTTTACTCCTCGTTGGCTTTATCATACACGTCGTAAACTACCAAGCCCTTTATCCCGAAAAGTGGATAGAGTGGTATACCTCTGGTGGAACTACTATGAACATCTCAGGATGGAACATATACGCCTTTAATCTATTTAGATACCTTGCCTTCCTCGTATTTCCCTCAGCATCCGTTACCGGTATATTCCTAATGCTTTACAGCTGGTATTTCAGAGAAAGAGAGGACATGGACAAAAACTACCTTGACTGGGCTGGAAAAGTAGGTGCCAAACTTGCCCTTTATGCGGGAGTGCCTTGGCTTTTGAGCTTCTTGGTTTACGCCTTTAGCACTCCAGCGGATTGGAACGCAAGGGGTAGCATATTTACTTGGCTTGCTATATTGGGACTAATCCTTTGTGCTGGGGTCGTATTTGCAGCCCAAAAGAACCCTGCCGGTATGGCTATACCTTCTTTGATTGCTGGTTTTGTAGCTACCCTCCTTATTGCGGTATTCAGGGAATACCTAAGGGTGGCTTCTACCGCAAGGTTTGGGTACTCCATATACGAATACAAGCTAAACCTTGAGTGGTTAAGCCCTATGCTCTTTTTGGGAACTACTCTTACAGGACTTATCCTTTACGCATACGCTTGGTGGATGGCATACAAAGCAGGAAGAACTCCAAAGGGGAAAGTTTACGAAGCAAGCGAAACGGAACACCACCTTGGAGACGCTTCAGTATTTGTAGTTATTTTATGGGCTGTGGTATTTATAGGCGTGGGTCTTATAGTCATAATAAGGAATTACGCATAAAACCCTTTGCCGGGCTTTTGCCCGGTCTTAATTAAGTCCCTTTTTTTCTTGAGTAAAAAACGAGAAGAAAAGAGACATAAAGAAGAATAGCCTGTAGAAGCAAAAAAGTAAGTAGTTTTATCAGGGCAAAGCTTGGATGGACGAACCTTATAAGAAGTCCAAGGATGTTGTCTAAGAAGGAAAGGATAAATAGAGAAGCGCTCAAAAACACCTTTCCTTTTGCGGGGGTAAAAAATAGGAAGTGGGCTACTACAATGGAAAACACCGCCATACTCAGAAGGTGTGGGTAAATAACCTTAAACATACCTTCAAAAGTCTTTGGCTTGGAAAAAGTCTCTGGATTTCCAAGGTAGTAATCCTTTATGCTGTCTAAGCTTATACCCATCTTGGAGAAAAAAACTAAGAAATTGGTAAGGACGAAGGCAACCAAAAACAAGGAAAACAAAAAGATGATTAATTTTATCTGGGACTTTCCCGGAGGTCTTTCGTTTTCCTTGCTAAGGAGAAAGATTAGGGTAAGTATTAAAGCTATTCCCGTAAAAACCTGAAAACCGAAAAAGGAGAGAAGTTTTAGGTAAATAAAGATAGGAGAAAGGTATAGGATAAATAGGTCTGAAAGGCTTTCCAAAAGTCCAAAAAAGAAGCTAAGAATGGTAAGACTTAACTTTAGTCTTTCGGAAAAGTTGGAAAGTAAAAAGAGAGAAAAAAGGACTAAAAAGAAAAAGGCTTTTAAAAAGAGGCTTACGTGTAGGTCTTCAGATACTTGAGAGAGAGAAATAGCTTCGGGGAATTCTTCGTCCGTAAAGAAGTACTTAAAGACCGAAGAATAAGTAAAGCCGTATTTGGTGTAAAAGAATACCCAGCTTGCAAGCCAGTAAAGGAGCAAAAAAAGGAGAAAGAAAAGAACGGTGTAATAAAGAGGTTTATTCTCCTTTATATTTGCTGAGACAAAAAACCTCATCTCTTCTCTCCAAAGAGCACTTGCCACATGGCTAAAACTCTTCTTGCTGCGTCCGTTATAGCCCTTGCGGTGAGAGTAGCTCCAGTCATGTTGGGTATGTCCCTTCTGAGTCTTAAGTTTCCTTCTTTTAGCTCCTTCCCTTTAAAGAGTTTTAACCAATTTTCGTCGGGCATGTACTCCAAAGGCTCGTTAAAAGCAAGGACTTCTACCACATCTATCTTTCCTTCGGGCGTTATGGTGTACAAAACTACCTCTGGATGGGTTCTAACAGTGTGGGTATCTACATAGGCGTATGCTATAATGTTGCTTCCTCTTTTGACTATGTACCACGAGACGAGCCTCGTTCCAAGCTTAGTATTGGAAAGTTTTTCTATCCTCTCTACTTGCTCTTTGCTAAGGACTATGTTTTTTACCTCTATTTGGGCGTTTGGGTAAATCTCTTTTAGTGCCTGCAATGGGTCTTTAAACTGCTTTGCCTTTGCTACCGTTCCAAAGAAAAGAAGGAAGAAAAAGAAGAGAGTAAAAAGAAATCGCCTACCCATGGCTATAGATTTTAAGCCTCAAAACATAAAGCCAAAGGCAAACCTGTATATGTCTTCTTTCTTTTTATCTTTGGGGTCGTACTTTACGTAGTCCGCCTTTAGGGCTACGAGGGGGTGGGGTTTGTAAGACAAGCCAAAGTTATAGACCCTTACCTTATGTCCTTGTGGTTTTAAATAGCCCTCGGGGACGCTTTTGTGGGTGTCGTAGTTTTCGTATATACCAAATAGGTAGAGCTCTTGGTCTGGGTAAAAGTGCCTTAGGATGTTGTAAGCTACTTGAATAGAATACCCGCCAAAGCTCTTTGGAGCTACGTAGTTAGAAGTTGTGTATTTTGCCCTCACTGTTTGGGTAAGCTTTTTAGCATCACTCACATTAGCAAAAGCTCCCACAACTCTCACGTCAAAACCCGCATACTGCCACCAAAGGTGCGGAGAGAGCATAGTGACTTTACCCACTTTGTCCCCCCTCTTTACCTGCAGCAGGGGATAGTTCCCATCGCTCAGTATGTCAGAGACAAAGAAGGAGCCTCCTACAGTTAGGTTATATGGCAGTTTAAAGTCCAACCTTCCCGTGTAAGCCAAGCCGTTGTTTAGAGCCTCAGCTCCGTTTTGTCTAAACTGCTTTATCGGTTCTTCGTTCTTGGGTGCTCCATCACCTCCTACCCTCATGGGGTTTAGGAGATAAAACCTGTAGCTTACTAAGTCAGTCTCTCCGTAAATTCCCAGTCCGTTTTCTCTCCAAGTGGAAGGTATTATCCTCCTCTCAAAGAAGGGTCTGTTGGCACTTGGGAAAGTGGGGGGTTCGTGAATCTCGTTTATTATTCCTACAGGCACTAAAAGTAAACCACCTCTCACACCAAAAGCCCTGCTAAAGTTGTAGTCCAACATGGCGAGTTCTACGGCAGCGTAGCCAGGACTTTTCCCGTCAATGGTTTTCGTAGTGGCATGCTCAAACTCTATCTCCGAGTTAAACTTAAGCTTTTCGGTAAAGGCGTATCCCAAGTAAAGGATAAGCCTGTAGTAGTCTGCTTTTCTCTTTCCTTTATCTTGGGCATAATGCTCCCAAAGACCCTCTCCGTATCCACCTATGGAAACACCCTTTGGGTTAGAGAGTGCCTTTGACGCTGCAGGACCAAGTCCGGAATAAGACTTAAGCTCAAGTTCAGGCATGGCTATCTCAAGTCTTAGCTTTCTGATTTCTTCCTTTATGGCTTCCGTTTCCTGCTTGACCTCCTCTGTCTTCTTTTGCTCCTCTTTTAGCCTTTGGATTTCCTGTTGCAAAAGCCGTATCTGCTCTTCAAGCTGTCTTATGCGCTCTTCCGTTGTTTGAGCAACAGCTACACCTGCAAAGAGCGCTGAAAGTAAAAGGGCCTTCTTCATACTCTACCTCCTTAAACTGAGATTTGATTTCATTACTATTGTTACCAAAATTGAGACTGAGTGTCAATATGATGTGAATCATTACTTGAAAATTACATACTCAAACTTCTCAATAAAAGCCCTATTTGTGAAGATAGAGCCGTCTTGGTAAAGTAAAAGCACTCCTACATCTGGGTGTTTTTCCAACAAATTCTTTATTTCCTCCTCGCTCATGGCAAATATTCCCGTAGATAGGGCGTCCGCAAGGGCGCAGTCCGTGTGGGCTACGGTAACCTGAAGGAGGTTATTTTTCTTTCCAAAGATGTGCTCCCTTAGATAATTCCCAGAAGTAGAAAGACACAGGTCTTCCTTATTTACTCCCTCCATAAGGATGCCTTTCGTTATGGGATTGTAAACAGCCAAGAGCCTCTTTTGTCCCCAGACTTTTAGGTCCCCCGCTATGGATATAAAGCCTTCTTTTGTTTTTAAGTATTCGTAAGCCTTTTGCACCGCATAGCCCTTGCCTATGCCTCCCAAGTCTATAGCCATTCCCTTCTCTTCAAGAAAAACCTTGTTCTGTTCTACTTTTATCTTTCTGTAGTCTATTAGTCTTTTTGCTTCCTCTTCCGAAATTTCCCTTTTTCTCCAAGCCCTTATGGTTAAAGCCCCTACGCTAATGTCAAAAGCCCCGTTGGTTATCTGAGATACGTAAAGAGCCTTTTTTATAACTTCCAAAGTCTCAGGGGATACCTCTACCGGTCTTATGCCCGCATTTTTGTTTATTAGGGACACCTCAGACTCCTCTATGTAGTCCGAGAGCTTTTCTTCCAGACTTTTGAGATACCTGTAGGCTTCGTAGTTTTTTCCCTCTGGAAGGTCTATAACCGCATAGGTTCCCATAAGGTAAAATATCCCTCCTTGGGCAAGGGAGATGTTTAGAAGAATAAAAAGGATACTGATAATCGTTCTCATAATTCTGAATATAGCCTATGCTTTGGACAGAGAAGCTATAAACAGAGAAGCTTATTCCAAGATTCCCTACATGGCGAGGGTAGAAGAGCTCCCAGAGGAAATCCCGGGGGAAGTAGTAAGAAAGTGGATAACTGAAGAAAACCTAAGGGTAGATGAAGAAACTCAAGAAAACAGGAACTTGGAAGGCATTAACTCTGTAGTCGCTCCTTCCTTTGGATGGACGCTGAGAAGAACTAACATGAGAGCTTATCCAACGGATAAAGCCTTTCACAGGGGAAATCCAGAAATAGACCTAAACCAATACACCTCCGTAGAGCCCTTTACCCCCGTTGCGGTACTTCACACCTCAAAAGACGGAAAATGGCTTTACGTGCAAGTGCCCTTTGCGAGGGGATGGATAAAGAAGGAAGATGTGGTAATAAAAGATAGAGAAGAGTTAAAAAGGGTTTTGTCTCTGCCCTTCCTCGTAGTGGTAAAGCCCAAAGTAAAGGTAAGAGACATAGAGTGGAGCCTTGGGGCAAGAATACCCTACTTAGACAAAAGAGAAGGGTTTTATAAAGTATTACTCCCTGATGGCTCTACGGAGTGGGTGGAGCTCTCACAAGGTTTTAACGAGGGATATTTGGATTTTTCGGAAGAGAAGGCAAAGGAGATACTTCACTCCCTTCTTGGACATCCCTACGATTGGGGAGGAAAAAGGGGTTTTTGGGATTGTTCTTCTTTGGTCCAAGGGCTTTTTTGGGTCTTTGGCGTAGAGCTTCCAAGAAACTCAAGACAGCAAGCCCAAATAGGTAAAAAGATAAAGGAAAGGCTTGAGTCCTATGATGAGCTCAAGGACACTTTAAAGGACCTACCACCTTTTAGGACTCTTCTATTTTTTAACGGGCACGTAATGATATACGGGGGAGTGGAAGAGGGAGAACCCGTTATATATCATGCACTCTACAGGATAAAAAAAGACAACAGAGAGGAGTATAAACCCAAAAGGGTGGTAAAAAACAAGTTAGAAAGCGACGAGCTGAAAAATATTTACAGGAGAATAATTAGCATAAATGTCCTACCTTAAAAATACCTTTACAAAGTGAAGGTATAATGATTTACATAAACTCTTTGGAGGTGAAAAAATGAGAAAACTTAGCATACTTTTAGCTTTTGGACTTACTACTACTCTTTTTTATCCTGTAAAGGCAGAAGAAGAGTATTTAGAAAAGGGTGAGAAGAAAGAAATGCACAAATGGTGTGAGCAAAACTGGGAAAAGTGTAAGGAGCTTAAGCTTGAAAGACTAAAGATTAGAGAAAAGTATCTTTCCAAAGAAAAGGAATGTGTGGAAAAAGCAAACTCTTTCCAAGATATGAGACAGTGTTTGAAGGACACAAGGTATGAGATGCACAAGGAAATGAAAGAACTTCACAAAAACTTCAAAAAACAGAAGTCCTAATTTTTTTAGAAAGTTCTTCCGGCTTGATTTTTTTCTCTATATTTTCAACTTCTAAGCATGCGAGAAAATTCCCTATCTTCTACATTAATTAAAGAATCCTCTTCCAAATCAAAGGGAATGGCCGTTATAAACACTTTCTCATTTTCACGAGGAGTTTCTATTGAAAACATCAAAGGATGTGAAAACTTTTCGTATTTTGGATAAATGAGATAAACTTCTACAGGTTTATTTTTTACTTTTCTATACCTTACCGCATAAGCAAGCACTTGATACATGTCCTGTGGAGAAATACCATAATTATCGTTTCCCCTTTCGTTTGAGATTTTCTTCCATTTTGTGTCAAGTATGCAGATTTTGTTATTGGTTTCTAAATACATATCCGGTTTTAACTTAAATATCCTACTCTTTGAGTTATAATCGTAGGCAAGATACAGGTTTGACTTTTGTGTTTCTTGCGTTTCTATGGGAAGATTATACTTTGTTTTTAAAACAAATGCCACATACTTCTCAAAAAGCTCGTTCATGTCAAAAAGTAAAGAAATCATCTCCTCTTTTTTATCACTTTCTTGAATTACGCTTGAAAAAGAGTATCCACTTAAAAATATTTTCGCAAGCCTTAAAGCGTAGTCGTAATGCAGAAAAGTTCTGTCTACGTGTATGTTTTGTAAATCTTTCGCTACATTACTACTAAAACTCACCTCGTCAAAGTCAAACAAAAGGTTCGTTATTTTCTTTCTCAATACGGGTTGTTTTGCATGCTTCCTTAGATAACTTAAGGTAGTTTTTAAAATCCTATTCTCCGCAATGTCTGTTGAAAGCTCCTCGTAATCTACAAAAAATTTTGCTTGATTAAATCTGTTTCTTCTTATGTTTTCCAAAACTAAAAGCCTTCCTTTTAGATATTTTGAATTTTTTCTTACTCTTACATACTTCTTTTTCAAGCCTTGCTTTACAATCTTAGAGACTTCTCTTGTGAAAATATCAATAAAGATATCTAAAATCGGGTATTCCCCGTAGTTCAAGTTTACTAAATCAACATCTTTTGGGTCTATTCCTAAATACACCATTAATAATTTTGTAAGTATTTTCCTGCCTTCTCTTATTGCACTATCCGGTAAATTCTTCCCACAACTTCCATCATCGTAAATCTTTGGAAGTATCTCTATGTATTTATCTTTATCAAATCCAATTAAACCCACATACTGATTTAGCTTTATCCCCTGACTTGTAAATAAAAAATTCGTGTTTCTCTTATCATTTATCTCTTTCAGTTTTCTCTCAGCTTTTTGGTAGTCTTCCTTACATAAAAAATCGCTTTCCGCTATATAACAGTGCTCAAACTTGGTTATTACCTGCATTTTCACAGTTTTGATATATGTTTATAAAGGCTTCAGCTGGCAATGATAATTCGTCTAACTTGCTACTAATACGGCTTCTGTCTTTCTCTATAAAATAGCCAGTGTTTTTATCGTCCAAAACCTCTCTAATTTTGTCCCAATCGTCATAGAAGTATTCCTGCAACAAAGGAATAATCTTGTTTTTAAAGATTTTGTTTAAATCTTTTAAGGTTAAATACTTCTGCCCTGATAAGTCTTCTTTTACAAAAGACAAAAAGTAAGCGTGTCCTATGGTTTTGTTTCTGTCTAAGTGTTCTTCTATCCTTTTATTTAAACACTCCAATAATTTTTCCAACTTTATTTCTTTCTCAGCATCAATAACTTTTATACCTCTCAATAAATCGGGTTTTGGCATAAGCTCCTCAAACTCAAACCTCCTCCTTAATGCTGTGTCAAGTAAAACAATGCTTCTATCCGCTGTGTTCATAGTTCCAAGGATGTATAAATTACTTGGGACAGAAAAGTCTTCCTTAGAATAGGGAAGCTTTACGCTTATAGCGTTTGACATTCCTTCCCTTTTGTCTTCTTCTATAAGGGTGATTAGCTCTCCAAAGATAGAAGGAATGTTTCCCCTGTTTATCTCGTCTATGATTATTACGTAGTTTTTATCTGGGTTGTCTTTTGCTCTTTTTACAAGCTCTTTAAATATTCCGTTTTCTATGTAATACACTACTTGTCCGTTTTCATTGACCTTAGCTTTTAAACCTTCTATAAAGTCTTCGTAAGAGTAAGAAGGGTGAAAGGTGGTAAATACTATTTGGCCGTTTTTTAGGTATTCTTTATACCTTTCTAATACTTTGTCTCTTGATTTTATTGATTCCTCTAAAATCTCATCTACAGGCCTATTTTCAACTATCGCAATAGCATAACTAATTGCGTAGTAAGTTTTACCGGTTCCGGGAGGTCCGTAAAGGATTAGGTTTAGGGGTGGCAGTCTTTTCGGAACCTTTTCTTCTAGAATTTCATACTCACTTATGAGATACCAACCTTCACGCAATCTTCTTCCCTCGTACTTCTTAGGGATAGGAATTTCTTCTTCAATATTTACGCTAAAGTATATACATTTTTTCTTTTTCCCTCCCTTTTCTTCTTCCTTTTCCTCAAAGTCAGAAACGGTTCCTCTCCAAGCCTTTTGCGGTATTTTTGTTTTCCTGTCTATTTTTATAAAAATCGTAGGTACATTATTTTCAAGATACTCTTTATACTTTTTTCGGAGCTCTCCTTTAAGCATGTTTATAGAATAATAAGTCCTATCTATTTCGTCCCAATGGCCTTCCCAATGTGTAATCATCAAATATTTAGCTCTCATTATTTAAACCCCTCTGATTCGTCCTATTTTGCGTGGAATGAATGGATAACCCTTTTTTTATTAAATAATCATAAATCTCCAAATCAAATGCCGGCCTTGGCTTAGGAAAGAAACTCATTTTTTATAAGTTTATTTCAAGGGAGGGTGACGGGACTCGAACCCGCGACACGGGGATCCACAGTCCCCCGCTCTACCAACTGAGCTACACCCTCCTTCAAGAAAATAAATTATACCAAATCCCTCAGCCTTTCAATTCCCTAAACCACTTGTCTATTATCTTTTCTGCAACCTTTTCCGGCGTAAATCCAAAGTATTCAAAGAGCACGCCTCCGGGTGCGGACTTACCAAAGGTATCAAGACCTATTACGAGCCCCTCAAGTCCAACGTACTTATACCAACCCGTATCGCTTCCCGCCTCTATTGCAACCCTTTTGGTTACCTCGGGAGGAAGCACCTCGTTTTTATACTCTTGTGGCTGTTCGTCAAAAAGCTCCGTACAAGCCATATTTACGACTCTCGTTTTTATTCCTTTTTGCTCAAGAATCTCCTTAGCTCCCAAGGCAACCTCAACCTCAGAGCCAGTAGCTATAATTATCACCTCTGGCATTCCCTCCGTATCCGCAATTACATAACCACCTCTTCTAACGCCTTCCGGAGAAGCGTACTTGCTTCGGTCAAGGGTCTTAACCTTTTGACGGGTGAGAATTATCGCAGTAGGTCCTTCCTTTCTCCTTAAAGCTATTTCCCAAGCGTACTTTACCTCGTTTGCATCCGCAGGTCTCACTACCCAAAGGTTCGGAATACTACGCAGGCTCCAAAGTTGCTCTACGGGTTGATGGGTTGGTCCGTCCTCTCCCAAGCCTATGCTGTCGTGGGAAAATACGAAAATCACCTGAAGCTTTGCTAAAGCTGCGGTTCTTATAGCTGGTCTAAAGTATTCAGAAAAGATTAGGAAGGTCCCACCGTAAGGAAGTATTCCCCCGTGGTAAGCCATTCCGTTGAGTATGGTTCCCATTGCGTGCTCTCTTACTCCAAAGTGAATGTTTCTACCAGTGGGCGTATCAGCCTCAAAGGGAGGATACTTCTTAAGAAGGGTATTTACGGACTCCGAAAGGTCCGCAGAACCCCCTATAAGTGTTGGAATGTATTCCGCCATTACGTTTAAAACCTTCCCGGAAGCGTTGCGAGTGGGTATGTCCTCTTTAAACTCCTCCACCTTTTCTAACCACTCTAAGCTCCACTCTTTGTTGAGAGCTTTTTCAAGTGTTTGAGCAAGCTCGGGGTAGTTTCTCTTGTATTCTTCCCACAGGGCGTTCCACTCTTCTTCTAACTGCTTTCCTTCTTCTATCTTCCTGCGGGTGTACTTTAGCACCTCTTCTGGGACGAAAAACTCCTCCAAAGGCCAGTTAAACCTCTTTTTCGTCTCTATAGCGAGTTCTTTACCAAGGGGCTTTCCGTGAACTTCCGCACTGTCTTGGAGCGGACTTCCGTAGCCTATGTGGGTCCTTACGGAGATAAAGGTGGGCTTATCAGAGGTCTTTGCCTGCTTTATTATCTCTTCTAAAAGGTCTAAGTTGTATCCGTCCTCTAAGTGATAAACCTCCCACCCAAGGGCTTCAAATCTCTTTAAGACATCTTCAGTCCAAGTTAGCTTAGTGTCCCCGTCTATGGTTACGTGATTGTTGTCCCATATCGCTATTAGCTTGTTTAACTTAAAGTGTCCCGCAAGGGAAGCAACCTCGTAAGAAACCCCCTCCATAAGGTCACCGTCCGAAACGAGAACGTAGGTGTAGTGGTCTATTATGGGATATCCCTCCTTGTTAAACATTGCGGACAGAAACTTTTCTGCAAGCGCCATTCCTACGGCATTTCCAAAGCCTTGTCCTAAGTTTCCGGTGGTTGCTTCCACTCCCGGAGTAAGGCCGTATTCGGGATGTCCGGGCGTTATGCTGTTTAACTGTCTAAAGGCTTTTAGGTCTTCTAAGGTAAGGTCAAATCCAAAGAGATAAAGGGTTGCGTAAAGCATTGCGCTTCCGTGTCCTGCGGAAAGGACAAACCTATCCCTGTTAAACCAGTTTGGGTTTTTGGGGTTGTACTTCATTATCCTGTCGTATAGAAGGTAGACTATGTGAGAAGCTCCAAGGGGCATTCCCGGATGCCCGGACTTTGCCCTCTCTACCATATCAACGCTTAGAAAACGAATAGTATTAACTACGAGCTCATCTATAGCCTTTTGAGACTTCACCACTTGCAACATAGTTTAAATAATTTTAAGAAATTGTTAAGTCATTGCATAAGCTCTTTGTTCACCTTAACGCCGTAAGCCTTTATAAGTTTGTCTACATAAATCCCCTGAAGTTCTTGAAGCTTTGCATCCCTGAGCGCTCTCTTTAGCTCTTCAACTTCCTCCGGCGTAAGACTCCTTTCTTTTCTTTCCTCAACGACTAAAACAGCCATTCCCTCTGAAACCTTATAGGGACCAAAAACTTTTTCTTTGCCAAATACGAGGTTGTCCATGTCCTCCGCAGAAATCAGGAGTGCCTGCGAGAGTTGCTCCAAGGGATAATTCTCAAACCTTATAGGTTTTATTCCCGTCTCTTCTCCCCTCAAAATTTTCTCCTTTACTTGCTTTGCGTATTCCTTTAGCTTTTCAGAGCGTAGTTTTTCAAGATAAGCTTCCCTAACTTTTTCTTTCACCTCTTCGTAAGGCTTTACCCTTTCTGGAAGAACTTCCTTTAGAAATACTATGTAATAGTTATCTCCCTTTTTGACGAGCTTAAACTCTTTTGGCTTTAAACTTTCCGCAACATCCCTAATCTCTTCTGGAAGCTCTACATCGGGGGTTTGATACTCGGTAAAGCCCTTTTCCGTTTTTCCTTCTTTTAGGGCTTTATAAATGTTATTAGCCTCTTCCTTATTGCCCGTCTTCCAAAGGTAATAGACTTTCCTTTGGGGCTCCTTATACCTTTCCTTATTTTCTGAGTAGAATTTCTTAAGCTCCTCTTCCTTGGGCTCGTAATCCAGTTTTACTTCCCTTGTCCTGACTACATACAGCTTTCCAGAAAGTAGAGTGGCTACGTATTTCTTTTGAAGTTCAACTTCTTCAGGAAGGAGGTAGATTCCCTTTTCTAAAAGGTTTAAAACCTTCTGAGCTGCAAGGCTCTTTCTCACTATCTCCTCGTATTCTTCGGGTGAGAGGTTTAAGCGATTTAGTGTTTCCTTATAAACCTCTAGGCTAAACTTCCCGTCCTTTTGAAAGTCAGGAATGCTCTTTATTACCTCTAAAACCTCTTGGTCTGAAACCACTAAGCCAAGCTCCTCAGCCTTTTTTGAAAGCGCTTCACGGGCTATAAGTAAGTTTAGAACGGATTTTTTTATCAAGGGAGCAAGGGAAGGGTCGTTGAGCAATCCCGCATACTTTAAAAGCTCAAAGCGATACTCCCTTAAAGTTATACAGCTTCCTCCAACTTCAGCTACGCAAGGACTTCCCCCAAACATCTGCTTTAGGTCAGAAACCGAAAACATCCAGAACAAAAAGGAAGCGGAAGCTATCACTATTAACGCTATCCCGAGTTTTTTGTGTTTTTGTATAAACCCAAACATTTAAATTATCTTATCCTATAAGTGCATCTACGTAAGCGTCTACCTCAAAGGGTTGCAAGTCCTCTATCTTTTCACCCACGCCAACGAGCTTTATAGGAATGTTTAGTTCTCTGCATATGGCTACGATTGCTCCGCCCTTTGCACTGCCGTCCAGCTTGGTTATAACTATTCCAGAAATCTCAATCGCTTCTTTGAAAACCTTAGCCTGCTGAAGGGAGTTCTGACCTACGGTAGCATCAAGGACCAAAAGCGTTTCTGAAGGTTCGCTCTCGTCAAACTTATTGATAACCTTTTTTATCTTCCTCAGCTCGTTTATTAGGGGCTCTTTGGTGTGAAGCCTTCCTGCGGTATCTACCAAAACCACGTCGTATCCCTCTTCCTGAGCTTTTTTAATGCCTTCGTACACTACCGATGCAGGGTCTGCCCCCTCGTGCTTTTTAACTATGTCTACGCCCGCTCTGTTTGCCCAAATCTCAAGCTGTTCAATCGCTGCAGCCCTAAAGGTATCTCCCGCAACGAGTAAAACCTTCTTTCCCTTTTCCTTGAGCTGATAAGCGAGCTTTCCTACGGTAGTCGTTTTCCCCGAACCATTTACCCCAACGAACAAAACCACAGCAGGCTTTTTATCGGGAATGTTTAGCTTTCCCTGACAATTCCTCAATAGCTCTTTTAACTTCTCCTTTAGGAGCTCCTTTATGTCTTCTGCCTTCGTTATGTTTTTCCTTATCGCTTCTTTCTTGAGCTCCTCGGTTAATTGAACCGCAGTCTTTACCCCTACGTCCGCCCTTACCAACAGCTCCTCAAGCTCCTCAAAAAACTCCTCGTCAACTTTCCTGCCCCTAAAGAGCAGACCAAACTCTACCGCTTCCCTCGTTTTCTGCAGACCCTTCTTTATCTTCTCAAAGAAGCTCTCCTTTTTCTCCTCTATTAGCCCAAGCTTTACCTTAAGGTTATGAATTTCTTTCTCAAGCTCCTCTCTTTTGTCGTAGGGAGCTATGTTTAGAGCTCTCTGGTAGTACTGAAGGGCTTCGGTTAAGTTTCCAAGCTGTTTGTAAATCTTTCCTATGGCGTACAGGCTTTCAAAGTCTCCAATCTTTTGGTATTCCCTTAGGGCGTTTTCGTAGTCCCCTACCGCGTGATACACCCTTGCCCTATCTTTTGCGGTTCCTAACTTTTCTCCAAACTTCCTTATAAGTGGATAGGCGTCTGCAAGCTTTCCCTCCTTTACGTATATGTCAAACAAAACTTCCGCAAGGTCTTCCCTTTCTAAGGCAAACTTTTTAAGTATTTTTACCGCTTTATCCTTTTTGCCCTGTCTTATGAGCTCAAGCAGGGCTCCCTTTTCGCCTTGTTCCGCTCTTTTCTCGGTTTCGGACTTTCTCCAAAAGAAAACCATACTAAAAGATTAATTTAATTTATCATTATTCTATAAATGTTGCTAATCTCAGGAGGGGGAACGGGCGGACACTTCTTCCCCGCTTTAGCCTTTATAGATTTCGTCAAAGAAAGAGAAAAAGTTTTATTCATAGGAGCAAAAAGGGGAATTGAGTTCAAACTTAGGGATAAAATTCCGAGTGAGAAAATATTTTTAGAGGTTTATCCCTTTAGAGGAGTCCCTTTAAAGGAAAAATTAAAGGCTCTTTACTACTTTATAAAGTCCCAGTGGGAGATAAAGGTTTCGGGAGACTTTAAGTCTCTCGTTTTTGGCGGTTATGCGAGCATCCCCTTAGGTATTTATACGATAAGAAAAGGAAAACCCCTGTTTATTCACGAACAAAACTCCATCCCAAGCAAAACGAACAGACTGCTTTCAAAAAGAGCTAAAAAAATTTTCATTACCTTTGAATACACGAAAAAATACTTCAAAAACGCTAAAAAAGTAGGAATTCCTATAAGAAAGGAGCTTTTACGGAGGATTGATAAAAGGGAAGCAAAAGAAAAGCTCGGGCTTGACCCAGAAAAGGAAACCCTATTAATCTTAGGGGGCTCTCAAGGGGCGCTTTTTTTAAATAGGCTTGCTTTGGAACTTGCTAAATACACTACGATGCAGATAATCCTCATTTCTGGAACCGAGCACTACGACAGCCTAAAGGAGTTTATAAACGAGCGGTTTAAGATTATCCCCTTTTCCCTGAACATGAACCTCATTTATTCCGCTTCCGACTTTGCCATTTCCCGAGCTGGAGCGGGAACGATAACGGAGCTCTCCCTTTACGGCATTCCAGCGCTTTTTATTCCCTACCCTTTTGCTGCTGACGACCACCAATACTTTAATGCAAAAGAAATAGAAGAACTTGGCGGGGGAAGGGTAATAAGACAAGAAGAAGCAAACCTAAAGAGAGTTCTAAAGGAGCTCTCTTACATAGTTGCGAATAAAGAAGAGATGTCTAAAGCGATAAAGGAGTTTGCAAACCCAAAGGCAACGGAAGAAATCTACGATGCTATAAAATCATTCTTTTAACTCCACACGGTGGATTAGGAACAGAAGGGGCTACTCCTCTCCGCAGAGCATCGCCTTGCTTTCAACTCCACACGGTGGATTAGGAACAGCGGAGTGGATGGTTGAGTTCGTTTACGAGAAGAAGTCTTTCAACTCCACACGGTGAATTAGGAACAAACCCACAGTTATGCATTTTGACTTATGACATTTCGCCTTTCAACTCCACACGGTGAATTAGGAACCCCAAACCTGTGCATTTATAAATATACATCAAAACAAAAATTTTTGCAATACCCTACCCTCGCAAAGTGAAGTTAATTTCCGGAAATCGTCGGTCCTGCAAAAGACCCTAAAAATTAGCCATCTCAAGCTCTTATATATTAAGCATTTCACAGGTGCGTCATCAAAACATCAAAGCATCAAAGCACCAAGGCATCTTGATGCAGTTTTTGCAAAAGTGGCTTTGTTTAGCCCTTCTTAAACAAGGCGTTAATGGGGCAGACTCTTTAAACACCCCAAAAGAGACAGAATTTTAAAAATTATGCAGAAAATCGGTATAACGATGGGAGACCCTGCAGGGGTGGGTCCCGAGCTAATCGTAAAGCTCTCGGAGTATTTTGAAAGAGAAAAAAACGCCTACGTAATATACGCCGAAGAAAAAACTATAAGGGAAGCCCAAAGGCTTTTGGGAAAAAAGATAGACTTTAAAAAGATTTCTGACCTTTCTGAGATTAACTCTCCCGGGGTTTATCTCGTGGACCTTAATATCTTGAAAAGTGCAATAGTTGAGCCTTCCGTGGCTTCGGGTAGAGCTGCCGTTGCATACCTTGCCCGGGCTACCGCGGACGCCCTTCGGGGAAGTATCCAAGGAATACTAACCATGCCCATAAGCAAGTTTTGGGCTTCTAAGGCTGGTTTTAAGTTTCCGGGTCAAACCGAATACTTAGCTCACGCCTCTGGGGTTAAAGATTTTGCAATGGCTTTTTATTCCGAGGAAATAAAGCTCGTGCTTTTAACCATTCACCTTCCCTTAAGGGAAGTGTTTAAAGAGATAACTAAGGAGAGCATAAAAAGGAAGGCTTACTTAATAGACAGAGAATTTAAACGCCTCTTTGGATACGAGCCAAGGATTAAGGTTTTGGGTCTTAATCCCCACGCAGGAGAGAAAGGAGAGCTTGGAAAGGAAGAGATTGAAGTTATAGACCCTGCAATATGGGAATTAAGGGAAGAGGGTCTAAAGGTAGAGGGTCCCCTCGTTCCCGATACCGCTTTCCTAAAAAGAGAAAAGGAGGATGTATTTTTAGCTATGTATCACGACCAGGGTTTAATAGCCTTTAAGCTTCTTGCCTTTGATAAGGGGGTTAATCTTACCCTTGGGCTTCCCTTCGTTAGAACCTCACCGGACCACGGAACCGCTTACGACATTGCGTGGAAGGGAATTGCGAGCGTTGGAGCTTCTCTTTGCGCTTTAAAACTTATAGAAAAAGTCCTTGATAGAAGTCATACGAAAATAACTTAAAATTGATAATTTAAATGGAAGAAATCCAGAAAGGAGGTAAGAGGTATGCAAGAGCAACAAGCTCAACAATTTATATTTAAGGTAACCAGCAAGGCAGTAGAGGAAATAAAGAAGGTAGCTCAAGAAAACAACATTGAAAATCCCATCCTCAGAATAAGGGTAGTTCCCGGAGGATGCTCGGGCTTTCAATACGCTATGGGATTTGACGACACCATAGAAGAAGGAGACCACGTTTTTGAATACGACGGAATTAAGGTAGTAATAGACCCCTTCTCCATGCCCTACGTAAACGGTGCTGAGCTTGACTACGTAGTTGACTTCTTAGGCGGTGGATTCACCATAAGAAACCCAAACGCCATAGGAACCTGCGGTTGCGGAAGCTCCTTCTCCTGCGGCTACTAATGGGCCGCCCCTTTTCTTTCTTTTAATCCAATCCCAGCAACTTCTTTAGTCTCTTAATCTCGTCTCTAACCTTTGCAGCCTTCTCAAACTCCCAATTTTTGGCATATTCCCACATTTCCTTTTCAAGTTTCTCAATTTTCTTAAGCAAATCTTCCTCTGAGTGAATGTCCTTAGGAATTTCCGTTGGAACCTTGAGGTAATCAAGCTCTTCAATAGCAAGGAGCTCCTTTATTGGTTTCTTTACAGACCTTGGCGTAATGCCGTGCTTTTTGTTGTATTCCTCTTGAATCTTTCTTCTCCTTTCGGTTTCCTTTATGGCTTTTTCCATAGCCTTCGTAATCCTGTCCGCATAAAGGATAGCCTTTCCGTGAACGTTTCTCGCAGCCCTTCCTATGGTTTGTATGAGAGCCTGATAGCTTCTTAAGAATCCTTCTTTGTCCGCTTCCAGTATGGCAACGAGCGAAACCTCAGGAAGGTCAAGCCCTTCCCTTAGTAGATTTACTCCCACGATAACGTCAATGCTCCCTTCGCGGAGTTCCCTTACGAGCTTTGCCCTTTCTATAGCGTCAAGCTCCGAGTGCATGTACTTGGCTTTTATGTTTCTCTCCGTCAGGTAGTCCGCTACCTCTTCCGCAAGCCTTTTGGTAGTCGTAAGAACGAGAGCCCTTTCTTTTCTCTTCTTCACTTCCTTTATCTCTTTTACTAAATCCTCAAGCTGGTTGGTCTTGGGTCTTACCTCAACAACTGGGTCAAGTAGTCCCGTAGGTCTTACGATTTGCTCCACTATATAGCCCTTTGCCCTTTCAAGCTCCCAGTCTCCGGGCGTTGCGGAAACGTAGATAACCTGATTTATCCTTTCTAAAAACTCTTCAAACTTAAGGGGTCTGTTGTCTAAGGCGGAGGGCAGTCTCCAACCGTAATCTACGAGTTTTTGTTTCCTTGATATGTCCCCGTTATACATAGCCCTTAGCTGGGGTATAGTCATGTGGCTCTCGTCAATTATGAGTAAAAAGTCCTCGGGGAAGTAGTCCAAAAGGGTGAAGGGAGGTTCTCCGGGCTGTCTTCCGTCAAAGTATCGGGAGTAGTTTTCTATACCTTTGCAGTGTCCAAGCTCCCTTATCATCTCTATGTCGTGCATAGTCCTTTGGTAGAGCCTTTGGGCTTCTACCTCCCTTCCTTGCTTTTTGAACCAATTTACTCTCTCTATTAAATCCCTCTCAATTTGCTCTAAGGCTTGCTCTACGGTAGGCCTTGGGGCTATGTAGTGAGAGGCTGGAAAGAGGGAATACTCTTCCACTTCCTTTATTACGTGTCTGTTTAGAAGGTCAATTAGGACTATTCGCTCAATCTCGTCGTCCCAAAACTCTATACGGAGGATAAAGTCCTCCGTATTTGAAGGGACTATCTCTACGGTCTCTCCTCTTACCGAAAAGGTTGCTCTCTTTATGGCAAGCTCGTTCCTTTGGTATCCAAGCTCTACGAGTTTTCTTACGAGCTTAGAAGGGCTGAGTCTTATTCCCTTTGAGAGCTTTATCCTTAGCTTTTCGTAATGCTCTGGCTTTCCAAGTCCGTATATGCAGGAAACAGAAGCCACGACTATAACGTCTCTTCTTTCTAAAACCGAGACGGTTGCGGAGTGCCTGTACCTTTCTAAGGTCTCGTTAATACTTGCGTCCTTTTCTATGTAAAGGTCTTTTTCGGGAATGTAGGCTTCAGGTTGGTAGTAGTCGTAATAAGAAACGAAGTACTCAACTGCGTTTTCTGGAAAGAGCTCTTTAAACTCTCTGTAGAGTTGGGCTGCGAGTATCTTGTTGTGAACCACTACGAGGGTTGGCTTGTTATATTGGGCTATGACGTTTGCAAGGGTGAAGGTCTTCCCACTTCCCGTAACTCCGAGCAAAACCTGCTCTTTGACTCCCCTTTCTAAGTTGTTTAGGAGCTGTTCTATAGCCTTTGGCTGGTCTCCCGCTGGCTTTAGGTCCGATACGAGCTTAAAACTCTGGGTTTTTTCCATAAGAAATTAATTTATATTTTCAAAACTCTGAGCTTATAAAGTAGCTCTAAGAAGACTTTGGCGTAATAGACGTTTGAGATAAAGCTCGCCAAGGTTCCAAGAGCTAGGGTCGTAGCAAATCCCTTAACGGGCCCACTTCCAAACTGAAAGAGGATAACCGAGGCAACTAGCAGGGTCACGTGGGTGTCCCAAACGGCGCTAAGGGTTCTCTTAAAGCCAAGCTCTATGGCTTTAGCAGTAGTATTTCCGAGTCTTAGCTCTTCCCTTACCCTTTCAAATATGAGGACGTTTGAGTCTACAGCTATTCCCATGTTTAAGATTATTCCCGCTATTCCTGGAAGGGTAAGGGTTGCCCCCAAAAGTGCCATGCTTGCAAGCAAAAGTAAAACATTTAAGAGTATGGATAGGTTGGCGGTAATACCTGCAGTCTTATAGCGAAAAATAAGAAGCAAGAAGAGAAGGATTGAAGACACTATTCCCGCTTTTATTCCCTGCTGTATTGCGTCCCTTCCAAGGGATGGTCCAACGACCTTTTCTTCTAAAAATTCCAAGGGTGCAGGTAGGCTTCCCGTCCTTAAAATGAGCGCTAAGTCCTGAGCCTCTTGTGCGGTAAAGTTTCCCGTTATCTGACCCCTATCGGAGATTTTGGAGCGAATGACTGGAGCAGAAACTACCTTTTCGTCCAGAACTATGGCAAGTCTTTTTCCTATATTTTTTTCCGTAAATTCTTCAAACTTCTTTGCAGATTCGCTCTTTAGCTCAAAGTTTACCGCTGGCTGGCCAAACTGGTCAACGCCTACGTAAGCGGTCTTTAGGTCTTGTCCCGTGATTACTGGGATTTTGTCAAGTAAAAACCACTCCGTTCCCTCTCTTGAGGGTAAGATTTCGGTGTCTTTTGTGAGCTTTGTTTCAAGCGCTTCCTTAGAAGGTGCTGAATCTACGACGAGGCGAAGCTCTAAGGATGCGGTGCTTCCTATTATGTTTTTTGCCCTTTCTACGTCCAAGAATCCGGGAAGCTCTACGAGTATTCTGTTTTTTCCTGCCTTGCTTACAACGGGCTGGGTTACCCCTAACTTGTCTATACGACTCCTTACGATTTCTATGCTTTGATTTACTATGCTGTCTTTTAAGCTCTCTGCGTAAGCCTGCGTAAATTTAACGACGAGAAGCCCCGTTTTTTCTTCAAAGATTAAGTTTGGATTTAGGTTTTTAATTTTTTCTTTTATTTGAGGTAGCTCTTTTTCTTCCAAGAACTCCACTTCCACTCTGTCTGGATAGGCTTTTACCTCAAGGACTTGAAATCCTTCTTGAGAGAGAGAACTTTCTATTTCCCTTGCAAGAGTTTCGTATTCCCTTTTAAAGGCAACTTCAAACTTAGGTTGGAGTAAAAACTGAATTCCCCCTTTTAGGTCTAAGCCAAGATTAAGAGGGTGCGTAAGGACTACATAAGTTGAAACCAAAACGAGGATTACTAATCCAAGAAGGTGTAACCACAAGTAATTTTTCATAAAGAGATATTTTACAAAGGATTTAAAGCCGTAGAGGTTTCCCCTTTGGTGGGTTTTATGTCTGTGTGGTGTTGGTGTAGTGTTGGCGTTATGTTTGCGTCGTATTTGTCAGTAATTCTTACAGTTATATTATAAGTTAGGAGGTAACAAACTATGAAGACTATAAACGAAGCGATAGATATACTAAGGGAACGCGAGGAAGAGTTAAAAAGAAAGTATAAAATAAAAAGCCTAAAAGTCTTAGACTCTCGTACTATGGAGTTCTTAAATTACGGTTTAGAGGAAGGAGAAAAGGAGGAAATAGGTATAGTTGCAGATTTTGAAGAAACCCCATCGCTTCTTAAAATTGTAGAGCTTAAATTGGAACTGGAGGAAATTCTTGGCATAAAGGTAGGCGTCTATACTGAAGGAGGTCTTAGTTCCTTAAAAATACCTTATAACACTATAGAAGTATGAAAAACCCAGAACCGAATCCTGAACAAGTATCAAAAGTAAAAGAATATCTCGGATATATTTTGCAAGAGTGCAACATTATTATAGAACATTCACGGGATTTGACTTTTGAGGATTTTGAAAAATCCCCGCTTTTGATTCGTGGCTTTGTAAAAAGCCTTGAACTAATAGGAGAATATGTTAAGAGAGTACCCAAAGATGTAAAAAACGAATATCCAAACATTCCGTGGAAAGCTATAGCAGGAATGAGAGACGTACTTGTCCACAACTTTTATTCATTGGAGCTTAAAACCGTATGGAAAGTAATAGAAGAAGATGTCCCCGACCTAAAAAAGCAGATTGAAGAAATTATGAAAAGGGTTGCAGAGGGTTTCAATCCCTCATAGGCACCTAACAAACCTCCCGGGGCAGTGATATATATACCTTATATAGAAAGTTTCAATCCCTTATAGGCACCTAACAAACCCCAACTCCTTGTGCAATATAAATAATAACAAACATATCTCTTTTTGTCAAGTGGTACCTTGTTA